>MDSZ01141961.1_pt1 | contig 15812 bp, 23 predicted proteins | sample 811201 | NCBI WGS metagenome assembly MDSZ01 (sample SAMN05326647, study PRJNA326480) | marine metagenome | isolation source: seawater | place: Indian Ocean: North | collected 2010
GCTTATCAGACGTATGCTCTAACCATCTGAGCTATAGGCCCATAAAAACGAGTCTAATTAACTATAAAAAAAAAATTTACTAAGAACAGATTATGCCCACACATTTTTTGTTTTTCCCACAGGATCACCATAAACTAAAGTATGATAAACAACATAAAAAAAGAAAAGACTTGAAATTGCAGATAAATATGAACCATAAGAAGCAATTAAATTCCATTCTGCGTAAGCATCTGGATAATCAGGAATACGTCTTGGCATACCTGCTAACCCTAAAAAGTGCATTGGGAAAAAAGTGACATTTACTCCTACAAAGAAGACCCAAAAATGAATTTTTCCTAATACTTCTGAATATTGTAATCCAGTCATTTTTGCAATCCAGTAATAGAAACCTGCAAAAATAGCAAATACTGCTCCCATAGATAATACATAATGAAAATGTGCTACAACATAATAAGTATCATGCAAAGCAATATCTAAACCAGAATTAGATAGAACTACACCTGTTAATCCACCCACTGTAAATAAAAAGATAAACCCAATAGCGAATAACATAGGAGTTTCGAAAGAAATTCGACCACCCCACATAGTAGCAATCCAACTAAATACTTTAATACCTGTTGGAACAGCAATAATCATAGTAGCAGCAGTAAAATAAGCTCTAGTATCTACATCCATACCTACTGTATACATATGGTGCGCCCACACAATGAAACCTAAAATACCAATCGATAGCATAGCATAAACCATTCCTAAATAACCAAAAACTGTTTTTCTAGAAAAAGTAGAAACAATATGACTAATCATTCCAAAACCAGGTAAAATTAAAATATAAACTTCTGGATGTCCAAAAAACCAAAATAAATGTTGGTATAAAACAGGATCACCACCTCCGGCAGGATCAAAGAAAGTTGTGTTGAAATTTCTATCTGTTAATAACATAGTAATAGCTCCAGCTAATACAGGTAAAGAAAGTAATAATAAAAATGCAGTAATTAAAACCGCCCATACCATTAAAGGTAATCTATGCATAGACATACCTGGAGCACGCATATTAAAAATAGTTGTAATAAAATTAATAGCACCTAAAATTGATGAAGCTCCCGATAAATGTAAACTAAAAATAGCTAAATCAACAGAAGGACCTGAATGAGCTTGTATACTACTTAATGGTGGATATACAGTCCAACCAGTTCCAGCCCCAGCTTCAACTAAAGTTGATGATAATAACAACAATAAAGAAGGTGGTAATAACCAAAAACTAATATTATTCATTCTTGGAAACGCCATATCAGGGGCTCCAATCATTAAAGGAACAAACCAATTACCAAATCCACCAATTAAAACAGGCATTACCATGAAAAAAATCATAATAAAAGCATGACCTGTAACAATTACATTGTATAATTGACTATTTCCTGCTAAAATTTGGCTTCCAGGATGAGATAACTCCATTCTAATTAAAACAGAAAGAGTTGTTCCTAATACACCTGAAAAAGCACCAAAAATTAGGTATAAAGTACCAATATCTTTATGGTTAGTTGAGAATAACCATCTCGAAGACCATAAATATAATGGATTATTTAATAAAGTTGAATTCATTTTTTATAAATTTTAAAAATAATTGAAAAGAATAAAAAGATTCACACTTTTTATTCTTAAGTAAAATAATATATAGAATAATTAAGAAGGTAGTTTTAAAAGACGTGTTATAAAAAACAATTCTTCACGTGTATATGACTTAGAAAAACTTATTTGAATTCTTAAATCTGTACAATTTTTAAAGAAAAAATAAAAATTTTTTAATTCGTAAAAAATTAAAGGATCTGAAATAAAAATCATAATAGAATTTAAAGAATTTTGTTTTACTTTGGTTAATTTAGGCGTTATCTTAAATTTTTTTAAACTAGGTAAAATTTCCCAAATAAGACGAAATAAAAATTGAGTTGATTTTGTATTTCTTAGAGTTACCTTAACTCCTAAGGGAGCTCCTTTTCTTATTTTTAAAAAAACCGATGATTTTTTAGCACGTAAAAAATAAGCGCGCTGACCTGTTATTAATTCCAAAAAAGCAGAAATTCGAATTAAAGCTTTTAAAGAAATATCTTTTTTTAATGTATAAAAAAGAGTTATTTTTGGAACAGAAAAAGGAAATTCGTGAATGTTTTTATAATTAAAACCTCGAATTATTTTAATTTTTTCGTAGTACGTTTTTGAATACATTTAACAATGTTAAAAAAATATTAAAGAAAAGGGAAAATTTATTTTTAGTATTCACCATTTCTTAATTCACATAAAACTAAAATCCTATTATTAATATGATTTTAGTAAAAAGCTAAATTAACTTTAATTGAATTTAGTTAAAATATCTATCACAAAACTAAATAGAAACATTGATACAACAACAATATAGACTAATCAAAAATTTTTGATTAATCGTTATAATCAATCAAGTACCAGAATTCCAAAAAGCATCTTGTAAAATTCTTACATAAACCAATTCGATCAGTTCTTGAAAAAAAGGACAATCAGCTACTAAAACTTCTTCTTAAAGACAAAAGCTTCAGCTTTCATTATAAAAAAAACTTACTACAGAAAATAAAAATTCTGTAAAAATTTTTCCCTAATTTATAGATAGAAGATTTTTGTTCGTTATGATAAGTTAAAAAATCACCACCCCAAAAAATAAAATCTACCAAAATAAAACAATTTAAAAAAAAGGAATAAACATAGCAAAAAATATGTACTTATAAAAATCCTTAAATCCAGGCAATTTTTTGATATATATAAGATAAGTGTAACTTAAAAGTGCTAAAAACTGGGATTCAAAAAAGTACCATAAAGGATTATCTATTCGTGCAAGGAAAAAAATTGATAATAACGTATTAGAAATTAAAAGGAATAAAAAAAATTTACAATATTTTATTATTATATATTTTTGAATCTAAAAAGATAAATTTATTAACTAACTAATATTAATATCTCACTAAATTATTCCAGAGGCCAAAGCAATTATTTTTGAGAATTTTTCATTTCTTAGCTCGCGAGGAACTACCCCTAAAACTCGACTTGCTAATGGTTTTAATTGCTTGTTTAATAAAACAACAGCATTTTCATTAAACGAATAACAAAGTCCTATTTTTCTGTTAGATACACTTTTCATTTTAACAATTACTCCGTATAAAACATCTCCTTTTTTTACTTTAGATGTTAATTTATTTTTAGAACGAATTTTTTGAACCGATACAACAATAACATCTCCAATTTTTCCATAACGAGGCTTAGTACCTTTTTTAAGAATTTTTAAACAACGAACAACCTTGCCACCTGAGTTATCAGCAACTTTTAATAAAGTTTGAACTTGAATCATTTTTAACCTTTTGCACGAACAAAACCTTCTAAAAGAATCGTTTGTTTATCTCTATAATATACGGTAAAAATTGCTAAACCAATAGCAGATTCTGCTGCAGCTACAGTTAAAACATATAAAGCAAATAGTTGACCTAAAATGTCATCTAAATAAACTGAAAAAAAAATAAAATTTAAATTCAAACCGACTAACATTAATTCAATTGACATTAAAAGGATTAATAAATTACGCTTATTTAAAACTAAACCTAAAACACCAATTAAAAAAACGAACGTAGAGCAAGTAATTAAAAAATCTAATGAGAAATTCATATTTTTTTTTATAAAATTAAAACCATCTATAATGAGAGAATAGTTTATTTTGAGAAGCTAATTTATGTAAAGCATTTGTAGCTTTAATACTTTGACTTTTTCCTAAAGACGAATTAATTAATTCATCGACTAATAAATCTTCTAATTTTTTTTTACCCTTTGAAGATTTGATTAAAGTTTGAATAGCTAGCGATATTTGTCTAGAAAATCTAATCGGAAAAGGAACTTGAAAAGAGTTTCCTTTAAGTCTAATATTTTTTACTTCAATTAAAGGTTTTACATTATTAATAGCTAAAGTAATAACATTAACAGGAGAGTGCCCTTTTAATGAAATTTTAATTAATATATTTTTTATAATTTTTTCAGATGCAATCTTTTTTCCATCCTTCATCAATTGATTAATAAATTTACGAATAATAAAGGAAAATAAAAAATTTGATTTATTATCCAAAAAATTACTTTTTTTATTTTTAAGCATAAAAAATTATAAATTAATTTTTAAATGCGGAAGAAGGATTTGAACCAACGACCTTCAGGTCATGAGCCTGACAAGCTACCTAACTGCTCTATTCCGCAAAAATATTATTATTTAGTTTTTTTAGTTCCATATTTTGAACGTGCTTGTTTACGATTTTTTAGGCCTAAAAAATCATATTTTCCACGAACTAAATGATATTTAACTCCTGGTAAATCTTTCACACGACCTCCTCGCATTAATACAGTTGAATATTCTTGTAAAGTATGACCTTCGCCAGGTATATACGCAGTAATTTTTTTTTTTGTTGATAAGCGTAATCTTGCTACCTTTCTTAAAGCAGAATTAGGTTTTTTTGGTGTTTTTGTAAATACTTTTAAACACACACCTTTTTTTTGAGGAGATTTTTTTAGTGCTGGTGATTTTTCTAACTTTCTTTTTTGTTTTCTAATCTTTTTACATAATTGATTTACTGTTGGCATACTAAAAATTTAAAGAATTTAAATACTCACTACTGGACTTGAACCAGTAATCTAAAAAAGAAACAGATTTTAAGTCTGTCGTGTCTACCAATTTCACCAAGTGAGCAATTTTTATTTTTAAAAAGTCAAAAAAAACATTTAAATAAATATTTTTTTTATTAAATTATATACTTAGAGTAACACAAATAGTCAGAATGGTGAAATTGGTAGACACGCTAGGTTTAGGTTCTAGTTTTATTTAATAAATTAAGGGTTCAAGTCCCTTTTCTGATAATATTCTAATGCATCATTTCGAAAAGAATGGGATTCGAACCCATGGTATACCAAAAATATACGTTGATTTAGCAAACCAATACTTTAAACCGCTCAGTCATCTTTTCTATATAATAGCGAAAAAGGGATTTGAACCCCTGACATTTGGATTATGATTCCAACGTTCTAACCAACTGAACTATTTCGCCTCTTTACCTATTTAATAATAAAAAAAAAAAAATGATTTATACAATTATTATAGCTATTTTAAAAATCTTAGCAATTGTTGTTCCATTACTAATTTCTGTTGCATATTTTACTTTAGCAGAAAGAAAAATTATGGGTTCAATTCAACGTCGTCGTGGTCCAAATGTTATTGGTTATCTAGGTTTATTACAACCTTTAGCTGATGGCTTAAAGCTTTTTGCTAAAGAAACTATTTTACCTACTGCTGCAAATACTGGAATTTTTTTACTTGCCCCTTTGTTAACTTTTATTTTAAGTTTAATGGGGTGGGCTGTTGTTCCTTTTGGAGAAGGTTTAGTTTTATCAAACATTAATGTGGGTATTTTATATCTTTTTGCTATTTCATCTTTAAGTGTTTATGGTATTGTTCTTTCTGGATGGTCTAGTAATTCGAAATATGCTTTTTTAGGTGGGTTAAGGTCAGCAGCACAAATGATTTCTTATGAAGTCTCTATTGGATTTATAGTTATTGCAGTTGTTTTATGTGCTGGTTCATTTAATTTAAGTGAAATTGTTTTCGCACAAAAATATATTTGGTATATTGTACCTTTATTTCCTATGTTTTTAATGTTTTTTGTTTCAGCTTTAGCAGAGACAAATCGTCATCCATTTGATTTACCCGAAGCAGAAGCAGAATTAGTTTCAGGATATAATGTTGAATATTCGGCTATGGGATTTGCTTTATTCTTTTTAGGAGAATATGCAAACATGTTATTAATGAGTGCGATGACTTCTATTTTATTCTTAGGAGGATGGTTGCCGGTTTTTAATATTTTTCCATTTACCTTAATTCCAGGTCCGTTATGGCTAGGTGTAAAAATTTGTATTTTTGTTGTTTTATTTTGCTGGATTAGAGCAGCATTACCGCGATATCGTTATGATCAATTAATGAATTTAGGTTGGAAAACTTTTTTGCCTATCTCTTTAGGGTGGTTGATTTTTACAGCTTCAGTACTAATTAGTTTTAATTGGTTACCTTATTAAAAATTTAATGCTTAAAAATAATTTTTTAAAAAGATATAAATTAAAAATAACATCTTTTAATTTGGAAGCTATAAAATTATTAGAAGTTGAATTAAAAAAATTTTCTACAACTAAAATAATTAAACTTCCTAAAAAAAAGAAACGTTTTACTTTTAATCGTTCTACGCATGTTAATAGTAAAGCTAAAGAGCATTTTACTATTTTTACATACAAAAGATTAGTGTATTTATCTTTACAAGAGTTTACTCAATTAAGTAAGCTTTTAACTAGTTTATCTAATGATTTATCAATAGTTATTAAAAAAAATTCTTAAAAAACTGTTATTCAGGAAATGGCGTAGTCTGGTAGCGTGTCTGCTTTGGGAGCAGAATGTCAGGGGTTCAAATCCCTTTTTCCTGTTTTTAAATTTATATTACAAATTACATTATAAAAAATGAATTCAAATTTATTACAAAATAATCAAAGACATCCCTATCATTTAGTAGATCCGAGTCCTTGGCCTTTATCAGGAGCACTTGGCGGATTTGCTTTAACATTTGGAGGTGTTATGTTTATGCATGGATATTCAGGAGGTTGGTCTCTTTTTTGTTTAGGATTTTTAACAATCCTTTACACTATGTATGTGTGGTGGAGAGATATTGTACGTGAAGGTACATTTGAAGGTCAACATACATATATGGTTCAACAAGGTTTAAGACAAGGTGTTTTATTATTTATTGTATCAGAAATCATGTTTTTTTTTGCCTTTTTTTGGGCATTTTTTGATGCAAGTATTAAACCAGCTATTGTGTTAGGAGGTGTTTGGCCTCCTGATGGATTAGAAATTTTAAATCCTTGGGGTGTTCCACTATTGAATACTGTTATTTTATTAACTTCAGGTGCAACTGTTACATGGGCTCATCATGGTATTGTAGCTGGAGCTAAAAAGAGTAGTCAAATTGGTTTATTCTTAACTATTATTTTAGCAGCTATCTTTACAGCATTACAAGTTTTAGAATATTTAGAATCACCATTTACAATTTCTGATGGTGTTTATGGTTCTACTTTTTTTATGGCAACTGGTTTTCACGGTTTCCACGTTTTTATTGGAACATGTTTTTTAACAGTTTGTTTACTTAGACTTAATTTAAACCATTTTACTAGAGAGCACCATTTTGGTTTTGAAGCGGCTGCTTGGTATTGGCATTTCGTTGATGTGGTTTGGTTATTTTTATTTGTCACCGTTTATTGGTGGGGTTCTTAACTTTTTAGTTTATCAATTATTATAATTTTTATAAAATATGTTTTTTTTATCAAGTCCCTTAGAACAATTTCAAATTCTTCCTATTATACCAATTAGTATTGGTATTTTTGATTTTTCAATTACTAATGCTAGTATTATTTTAGCAATTGGTTTGGGAAGTTTTGTTTTTGTTTTATATTCTTTATTATCGGAAGAAGGAAATTTTTATATCGTTCCTAATCGAATTCAATATATAATTGAGGTTATCTATTCAGTTGTTTATGGATTATTAAATGATAATGTAGGTTCAGTTGGGAAATCTTTTTTTCCTTATGTTTTTACTTTATTTACATTCGTTTTAATTTCAAATATTATTGGATTAGTTCCTTACAGTTTTACTGTTACTAGTCATTTAATCGTAACTTTTGCTTTAGCTTTTATGACTTTTGTAGGAATTAATTTAATTTGTATTAGAGAACATGGTATTAATATTTTATCTCTATTTTTACCTCCAGGTTCTTCTATGGTTTTAGCGTTATTGTTGGTTCCTATCGAATTAGTTTCATATATTTTTAGACCAATTAGTTTATCTGTTCGACTTTTTGCAAATATGATGGCTGGTCATACTTTATTAAAAGTTATTGCTGGATTTGCTTGGACTATGATGTTAGCTGGAGGAGGATTATTAATTGCTCATACTATTCCGTTAGCAATTTTAGTTATTTTAATGTTATTAGAGTTAGGAGTAGCTGCTATTCAAGCTTATGTATTTACTATTTTAACGTGTATTTACTTAAATGATGCTATTCATTTACATTAACTTTTTAATTATTTACTAGTTTTGATCGTTTTTCATATTATGAAAATTGAAAACAGTTTAATGCGGGTATATATTAGTGGTAAATTATCTGCCTTCCAAGCAGAAGATAAGAGTTCGATTCTCTTTATCCGCTTTAAAACAATCAAAGGGTTTGTAGTTCAATTGGTAGAACATACTGCTCATAACGGTAAAAATGTAAGTTCAACCCTTACCAAACCTATGAAGAAAGTAGGATTCGAACCTACGTAAGAAAATCTAACAGATTTACAGTCTGCCACCTTTAACCGCTCAGTCATTTCTCCATTTTTTATCATAAACGTCGCTTTTTTGATGCTCGACAACCGTTATGTGGTTCGGGAGTTTTGTCTACAATTTTTAAGAGTTTTATTTTTTTTTTGTTAAATCCTTTAATAATTGATTTTCTTCCTCTACCAAAGCCTTTTAGTATAAGGATAATTTTTAGTATTTTGTTTTCAATAAGACGTTCACTAAAAAATTCCGTTAATTGTTGCGCTGCATGAGGAGTGGATCTTTTAGCGCCTTTAAAGCCTAAAACTCCTGTTGTTAATATAATATCTTTTTTATTAGGCAAAACTGTTTGTAGAATTGTATTATTTGAACTACATTTTGCGTTTACTTTTATTATATTTTTCATGTTTAGATTCTTTTTGTTGTTTTAGCATTTGTATGAGTTCGTTGCCCCCTTCTCGGTAATTTTATTTTTGAACGTTGACCTTTATAACATTTTATTTTAATTTTATGTTCCAGGTTTTGTGCTAATTGTTGTTTTAAATCTTCTCCTATCTGAATATTCTTTTCGATGTATTGAATAAGTTTATTCTTAAGATTGTTGTTTAATTTTTTTATTGAAGAGTTTTTGGTTAAACCTATTTGTTTACATATTTGTACGGATTGTTTTTTACCTATGCCAAATATTTGTTGTATTGCAACTTCAGTTTTTTTATGTTCTGATATTTCTGTATTTAATAAATAAACCATAAATTATTTAAAAAGCATTCTTAGCTCAGTTGGATAGAGCACCGGCCTTCTAAGCTGGGTGTCACAAGTTCGAATCTTGTAGAATGTATCTTCTTTAAGTATTAATATAATTAAAAAAAAGAGTTATTTATATCTGTACTTTAATAAATTATATTAAAAATTTATGAATAAAAATAATTCATTAGTTTATAGAAATCCTATAACACCTTCGCAACGACATGTTCGTTTATTAAATCGAAAAGATTTAATAAAAATTACTCCATTAAAAGCTAAAACTTTCTATTTAAAAAATAAAGCTGGTAGAAATAATCAAGGAAAATTAACTATTTTTACTAAAGGTGGGGGCCATAAAAAAAAATATCGTCAAATTTCTTTTAACCGACCTTTTTCAGAAGGTTTTGTTGAATCTATTGAATACGATCCTTATCGCTCTTCAAATATTGCTCGAATTTTTTGTCAAAAATCCAAAGAACATTTCTATATTTTAGCTCCTGAAGGATTAGAGTCGGGTCATTTTATTTCATCTGAATTTGATTCAAAAGATTTAAGTATAAAAATTGGTAATCTATTTTATTTAAAAGATTTACCTTTAGGTGTTCTTGTCCACAATATTCCATTTCCAAATAGTAAAGGTGGAATTGCTCGTGCAGCTGGCACAAGTGCGCAATTAATGTCAAAGGACAAAAATTTTTGTCGTTTAAAGTTGAGATCGGGTGAACATCGTTTATTTCCTTTAATGACTAAAGTTACACTAGGTTCATTATCAAATTCTGAACATAAATTAATTTCTCTTGGAAAAGCTGGTCGTTCACGTTGGTTAAATAAACGTCCATCTGTTCGTGGAGTCGCAATGAATCCTATTGATCATCCTCATGGAGGTGGTGAAGGTAAAACTTCAGGAGGTAGACCCTCGGTCACTCCATGGGGTAAAATTACTAAAGGTCAACCGACAAGAAAACAAAAACAAAATAAATTAATTGTCATAAATCGCAAAAATAAATAATGGGTAAACGTTCTTTATGGAAAGGTCCTTTTCTATGTAGCAAAATAGTTTCAGATCTTAAGTTAAATAATTCTTTAAAAGTTTTAAAAACAAATTCTCGTAATACTACTATTTTACCATTCTTGATTGGTAAAACTATTCAATTACATAATGGTAAATTTTTTATTAACATTAAAATAACTGAAGATATGATAGGTCATAAATTAGGTGAGTTTGTTCCAACTCGATTGCGTCATATATATAAGAAAAAAAAATAAATGGGTCAAAAATCTAATCCAAATAGCTTTCAGCTTTCAAAAAAATCTAATAATATTTTCTTTAGTGCTTTCAATTCTTTAGAATATTCAAATTATTTAAAAGATTATTTATCGATTTCTTCAAATTTAATCAATTTTTTTGAAAAAAATAAATGTATTGTTAAAGATTGTCATGTTATGTTAAATAATGACAAATCATTTTTAACAATTTTTATAAGTTTTGTAGTATTATCAGACATTTCAAAAAAATCTAACAATAATTTTTTAGAAGTATCTTTTATTCTTAAAAAATTTTGGGCTGTTTTAAATAAATTTGGTTATTCTAGTTCAAAAAGATTAATTATTCAGAATTTAAATAAACTAGTTTTAGAGAAAATAAATATTAATCTTGAAAAAAAAATTCAAGAAAATTTTAAATTTTTTCGAAACGAAGTCTACTTTGATTCTGGTAATATTTTATTTTATCTATTATGCAATACAACAAATAATGCTAATTTATTTGCAAAATTCATTGCCTTTTATTTTAAAAAATATCATAGATCGGTTAAAATTAATAAATTTTTTAATTATTTACAAAAATTTGTAGTTTTAATTGTATGTAAAGATAATACCAAATTTAATTCCCTTTTAGAAGGAATTAAAATTCAAATTAAGGGCCGTTTTAGAGGTGCCTCGCGAACAAAAATACGTGTATTTGAAGCAGGATCTATTCCTTTACAAACAATTTGCAAAAATATTAGATACTCACAGGTTCATGTGAGCTCGAGTTATGGTGTTTTTGGTATAAAAGTTTGGCTTTTAGAAAAAAATTAAAAAAATTATGTTATTACAACCTAAAAAAACTAAATTTAAAAAATTAAAAAAAAATTATTTGTCCCATAATCTTGAAACGAAATCTTATAAATTAACTAATGGTTTTATTGGTTTAAAAGCAGTCGAGTCTATCCGATTAACTGCTCGACAAATCGAAGCGGTTAGAAAATGTGTGAATCGTGAGTTAGGTCGTAAAGGAAAAGTTTGGATAAATATTTTTCCTCATATACCTGTAACAAGTAAACCATCAGAAAATCGAATGGGTAAAGGTAAAGGCTCTGTTGATTATTGGTGTGCTCCGGTTAAAATTGGAACCGTTTTGTTTGAAATTTGTGGTGTTTCCTTTCAAAAAGCAAAACGTGCTTTGATAAAAGGAAGTCATAAATTACCTATAAAGACTAAAATAATATTTAAAAATTAAAATAAAATGTTAAATAAAAAAAAAAAAATAATTGACACTACCCCACTTATAAAAGATAAAAATCAATCGTTTTTAGATTTACCTATATTACCTAAAAATGTAATTATAAATCCTTTTTTGAGCTATAAAGTTTCTAAAAAATTACCTTTTGTATTCCAAAAATCTAATAATAAAAATTTAACGTTTGTGTTTTCAGGTAAAAAGTATAGAGATCAATACTTTTTTCAGTTATATAAAAAAGATATTATTGATTTACATGATTCTTATACTAAAAAAGTTGTTATTTTAAATAAGATTTTTAAGGCCAAAAAAACGTTTAAATCTTTTTTGTTGAAAACCGTTCGTGGAGGGTTTATGACAACTTCGGTTGGGTTAATTAGTTTTGTTCCAAAAAGTTTAAAATCGAAATTACCGAAACATAAAAATTATCAAAAGATTATCCAATTTAAACTTTTTCGAAACAATAAAAATTTTTCATTTAAACAAAATTTTAAGATTAATATTGTTTCTTCATTAAAAAATTAAAAAAAAATGAATTTAATATTATTAGCTGAAAAAAAGCTTTTGAATTTAAACAATCAATATTTTTCTATGTTACAAGCAGCAAAATTAATTGGAGCTGGATTAGCTACTATTGGTTTAGCAGGAGCAGGAGTAGGAATTGGTACTGTATTTGGAGCATTAGTTCTAGGTGTATCAAGAAACCCTTCTTTAAAAGATGAATTACAGCAGTTAGCTATTTTAGGGTTCGCTTTAACTGAAGCTATTGCGTTATTCGCTTTAATGATGGCTTTCTTAATCTTATTCGCTTTCTAATAAACTTTTTTCTAGATTAGATTTTGATATGATATTTTCATATCTAAAATATACCCAATTTAATTAATTGGGTATATTATTTTATACAAAACAGTTTTATCCATAAAAAATATCAAAAGATTATGAATTTTTTATTAATGCATCAGAATCATTTTAAAATGTTTTTGCCCGAAGTTTTTTTGGCAACTTCAATTTTAATAATGACTTTACATGCGTCTTTATTGGTTACTTCAAAACGCTTAGGTTATCCTATTTTAACATCAAGTTTTGGTAAACTTTCTATTTTAGTATTATTTTTAACTTTTTTATTAGTAAATAATAACCCAATAGCTTTTATGTTAACTTATCAAAACACTTTTATTTTTGATTTATTAACAGCAAATGTTAAACAAATTCTTTTACTTAGTACAATTTGTTGTTTATTTATTTTTGAAGAAAATTTATTACGACAACAGATAAACAATTTTGAATACTTTATTTTAATTTTGTGTGCTGTTCTTGGTTTATTATTTTTAGTAAGTTCATATGATTTAATTTCTTTGTATCTTGCAATTGAAATGCAAAGCTTATGCCTGTATGTCTTAGCTGCCTCAAAAAAAAATTCTTCATTTTCTACTGAAGCTGGATTAAAGTATTTTCTGTTAGGATCTTTTTCTTCAGCATTATTATTGTTTGGTATGTCTATTTTATATGGGTGTACAGGAACAACTAATTTTGAAAATTACTCTATTTTATTTTCAGGTGTTGATGTCAGTAATTTTTCTACTTCTGATTCTATTAGTACGGCTCTTTTATTTGTTGGTGCAGCATTTTTTTTTAAAATAGCAGCGGCTCCTCTTCATATGTGGTCACCTGATGTATATGAGGGTTCTCCAACAAGTTCTACAATTTTTTTCGCTGTAATTCCTAAAATCGCATTATTTGCTGTTTTCATAAGAATGTTTCAAACAGTATTTTCGGCATTTGAAGATACCTTATTAATTATGTCGATATTTTTTTCGATTTGTTCCGTTATTGTTGGGTCATTCGCAGCGTTAAGACAAAGAAAGTTAAAAAGACTTTTAGCTTATAGTTCTATTAGTCATGTTGGTTATTTATTACTTGCATTTTCTTCTAATTCATTAGAAGGAACACACGCTTTATTTTTTTATTTAGTTATTTATATGATAACAAGTTTATTAGTTTGGTCAGTTATTTTATCTATAAATACCTCAACTAACATTGAAAGAAGTAAAACGTTGATTGATTTTGCATCTGTATCAAGTCTAAACCCATTAATTGGTTTGACTGGTATGATAGCGCTGTTTTCACTTGCAGGAGTACCGCCTTTGGCTGGTTTTTATGCGAAAATGGTTATTTTTTTAAGTGCTTTAAGCTCAGGTTTAGTATTGGTTAGTTTAATAGCAATTTTAGCAAGTGTTGTTTCAAGTGTTTATTATATTCGATTAATTAAAATTATGTATTTTGAACCTAAATCGGACGTTTCTTTTGTTTTTCCGGTTACTCGTTCATGTTCTTTAATGATGGGTTCAGGTACTTTTTTTTTAATTTATTTATTTATAAACCCTACTTTATTATTATTATTGACAGAAAAAATGGCTTTATGCCTATATTAACTTAAAAAATGTCTTTTTTTATTAACGAATATTTCCCAATTTTGTTGCTTTTATTTGTCGCAATTGGTTTATCTTTTATTATTTTAGGTGCTTCTTATTTTTTAGGTATTCAAAGACCTGATACTGAAAAAAATTCTGTTTATGAATGCGGTTTTGATCCTTATGAAGATTCTAGAAATAAATTTGATGTACGTTTTTATCTAATTGCAATTTTATTTATACTTTTTGATTTAGAAGCTATGTTTTTATTTCCCTGGGCAATTTCTTTAGGCCACATTACTTCAATGGGTTTTTGGACTATGTGTGATTTTCTAATTGAGTTAACAATTGGTTTTGTTTACGCGTGGAAAATAGGGGCACTTGAATGGGAATAGAATGAAGTTTCTATTAAATAGAGAACGCTTACGTAGATTGCAGTTTGAATCTAGTGAATCTAAATATGTCGCTTTAAAATCTATTATACATAATCAAACTTTACCTACCCAGGTTCGTTGGGAAGCATCATTATTACTTTCAAAAATTCTTAAAAAAAATTCACGATCTTCTTTTAAAAATCGTTGTTTTCTAACGGGTCGTGGTGCTAGCTATTCAAGATTTTTTAATTTATCACGAATTCAAATACGAGAATTAGCTAGAGATCAAAAATTACCCTTCATTAAAAAATTGAGTTGGTAATTCTTTATAAATTTATAACATATTTAAAATGCCTCAGTTTGATAAAATTACTTTCTTTAACCAAATTTTTTGGTTATTTATTTTTTTTTCAGGTTTTTATTTAATTTCTTTAAAAGTTTTTCTACCTAAGTTAAGTTCGGTCTTAAAAGCAAGAACAAAGAAATTACAAAAAGGATCTGAAGGTCTTACTTCTTTTAACGAGGAATTAGTTGATGTAAATACTTCATTTAATTCTTCTATCGAAGAAATGTCAGTTGTAGTAAAAACTTCTATTTCAGATTTTAAAGATAAAACTGATTTATGGGTTGATTCTGCTGTTACAAATCTTAATAAAGAAGAATTGGAATCAAGTAATGTTGCTTTAGAAAAAGCGTTACACAAGCAGATTGCAATTAGCTATTTATTGGGTAATGTTAAACCTTAATCTATATATTAAAAAAATATTTCTTAAAAAGTAAAGTCTTAGTTACTATTTTAGTTCTCTAATAGCTCAGGGGTAGAGCGGATGGCTGTTAACCATTAGGACAGGGGTTCAAATCCTCTTTAGAGAGTTTTATATGTTTTCACATAATAACATAATTCGCTGTTTCGTAAAGCTCTCTGATTGTTTTATAGTCATATATTCCTAGCAAAAAAATGATAGGGACAATTGATTACATTTACGTCGGGTTGACTTTTATAGTTGTTATATTTATGCTTAATTCATCAACTTTTATTTTGGATTTATTATACTATGAAAGATTGCTTTTACAACGTTAGAATAATCAAGAGTTGAGTTTTTTAACTCAATCTATTGGAAAAATTGTATTACCTTTGTTCGAAGTATTGTAAACTATTCGTTTTAGTGGGTGTACTCCAGAACCCGAAAACATTAATTATAAATTTATATCCAAAATATAAATATGCGGTATGGAATGCTTTTTTTATTTAAACGTTGTTATTATAATTAAGGTGATATTTTTTTCATAGTTTATTTTGGAATATAGCCAAGTGGCAAGGCACTCGTTTTTGGTACGAGCATTCAAAGGTTCGAATCCTTTTATTCCATAAAAA
>MDSZ01183811.1_pt1 | contig 15812 bp, 19 predicted proteins | sample 811201 | NCBI WGS metagenome assembly MDSZ01 (sample SAMN05326647, study PRJNA326480) | marine metagenome | isolation source: seawater | place: Indian Ocean: North | collected 2010
AAACGCATATTGAGCGGCGCCAATACTTGCTTGAGCTGTACCAAATGAGACTTCTAAGCTAGATGAAAATTCAGGTGGAGATTCAGTTTTCTTTTCTATATGGAAATAATCAGATCCGTTTAAACTAAAGTCTCTTGTCCATCTATCAGCAGTGTAAGAATAGGCGATAGTATAAGGGCCGTTTCCTCTCTGCCATATATTAAAACTTCCGTTCTGAATAAGATTTCTCCCTGGAATATTAGTGATATTTGCAGTACAAGTATTGCTACTCGCTGTGAGACTAATAGCCGCTCCTGTGCCGCTGCTTGAACTAATATTATCTTGGTCAACTACAGCCATTTTAATTTACCTCCTTCATGTTGGCTTAGGGTTATCTGATTTAACTTTAGCGATCGCCTCTTGCCACTTTGTAGTTCCATTTACTTTGTCCCAGTATTGAAGATCAAATTGTTCTTGTAGTGATGGATAAGCTTCAGCTCTATCGGTTTTATATTTAACTTTTGCGGCCTCTGTGTTTAATTCAGTTCGTGCAGCATTTATTTTAGATTGCTCAATAGTTACTTCTTTCCAATCTTTATCAAAGGCTTTTTCTCCTAGATGTATGACCTCTGGATAAGCTTTATATATTGCAGCAAAATCTAACATCAGCTTACCTCCATTAACAATATTGAACTCTCAACGGCATTGGCATATACGTTATTGTAACCAGCAACTAGATGTGAAGAAGGTCCATTAAGAACAGCATATCCGCTATTAACATACCATTGACATTTATAAGTTACTTCACTTGTCGTATTAGGTTCATCCATGAATGCTGTACTCATATTATAAGTTCCATAATAGATTTCTCCTAAAGATGCACCTCCCATATATCCTCCACCTATACCAGCTCTAGCAGCCGTATAAGTTCCTGCATTAATGACAGTACTACCTCTCTGCAATCTTAAATGTCCTGCATCGCCACTCCATGACATTCTTGCATTTAGAAAAATTATGACCTTATTACTTGCCGATGATGGTGTGATATTACATTCCCAAACTGTTCCACTTCCTGTTTCATCAGTGCCACTGATATCTGCGAAACTTGTACTTGTTGATGACCGAGCATCCGAATTAGTTGATTGAACTATTTGAAGAACTTTACCGCCAGCATCAGCCGCCCATTCAAGTTCCGCGTTTGTCGATGAATGGTTAGCACTCTTAATCTTAAGAACTTGACCAGCAGAACCCGTATCACCGGGAAGCTTGAGCTTTGTATGTATGCTGCTAGTCGGTGGCCCTACAAATGCTGCGGACCCGCCTCCTGATGCTGCTGTTATTTGTGCTTCGCCTGGCATTAGGATTTAGGAATGTCAGATTTAACCTTTTTACAGGCTGCGTAATAAGCTTTTAATTTCGTATCATCTCCTTCACTGTTCCAGTACATAGCATCCGCAAAATCTCCTAAAGAAGGATAGTTTTCTCTACGTTCATGCTTATAAATACTGCTCATGCTACTACCTCCATTAATGTGATACCAGAAGTTGCTCTTTCGCAAGCATAATCACTACTATCATCTCCAGATGTATTTATTTTAATATCTCTTGTTTGACTACTGTTATGATTAAATCCTAAATAATAAACGTGTTCATCACTTGCATTGGCAGGAGGATCTAAATAAGTGAAAGGTTGTGTGTAAGTTTGGTTGGTTTGATCTATTAGAGTTGATCCAAAACATAAATAAGCTGTGCCATTTGTAGCAGTATTGCTGCCAACCATTGCACCTGTACCGCTGCCTAATCGTCTATATATTCTAAAGGATAATGCTGTACTAACAGCAGCACCAACGCTCACATGACCCATAACTAATATTTTGTTTGACGCTGCTGTTGGAGTAATACCAATTCTTAAATTTGCATTGTCATATTCCCACCAACTTTGGGATGAGTTTTGTGCAGGGTGACTTTGACTAGCAACTCCACTGTTAAAATGCACACTCTTTACTTGAATGATTCCACCGTTAGAAAGTGCTCCTGCTGCGACAACTTCTGACCCTGGTATTCCTGCGCCAGCCGTAGCCAACCCAGTAAGAGTATTTGAAGCCCCGTTTAGAACAATCGTCATAGTTTTATATTAGCTAATAACTAAGCGACCGTTAATAGTCAATGTTGCACTAATTGTCAACGGTCCCACGCAATGTGCTCCTTTGCCTGACCCTATCGTGTAATTGTTGCTTAGTGTTCTATCGTTTTCATATAGGCAACCATCAGCCGTAGCCCCAGCGATACCAGTTAAAGCAGAGCCATCACCTGCAAAAGATGTCGCCGCTAATTGTCCAGAACTAGAGTTAAAAGTTAAGTTTGATCCTGTCTTTGCTGCAAGGTTCCCTGTCGCACCTGTAACAAAAGTAGGGAAGCAAGTTGTGTCTGAACTCTCATCAGCAACGGTAACTGTTGAAGCATTACCTACCGATACAGCCGCGCCCATATTGACAATAAAGTAATCAGAAGAAGCCGCAGGAGGTGAATCAAAAATTATATCTGTACCTGATACGACATAACCCTCAGTCATATCTCCTTGTCCAGAACCGTCATTTGGTTTTTGAAGAATCCCGTTAATCGAAACAGTCAGGATTTCGGCAGAGGTAGGGGTGACGGCTGTTGACGTTCCTTTAGTAACTAACTTAAATCGGTAGGCTGTACCGTTGAAAGTTGCAGAGCCTCCTCCTGTTCCGCTAGAGCTGGCAATATCTAAAAGGTCTGCTGCGCCAGTTCCTCCTGAGCCTCCTATCTCACCCCATGCACTACCGTCATATCCTTCATACTGTTCAAGAGTGGTATTCCATCTAAAATCACCTACTGCTGCTGAAGCGTCACGTTGGGCAGTAGTTCCTGCGGGGATTCTTAGACTTGAAGTATAGTTATGAGTCACTTTTCCCGTCAGGGTTCCGCCTGCAAGAGGGAGCTTTGTTGAGTCAGTTGCGCTATCAAGACCCCATGCTAAACCTGTCGTTGTTGAGCTATCAGCTTTTAAAACATATCCATCAGTACCAACCGCTAAACGTGAAACGGTATTATCTGCTGTACCTGCTAATATGTCCCCTTTTGCATCAACATCACTTTCCATTATTGCGCCAGCCGCATTAACGTTAGTGGCATCTGTTACGTCTGCACTAGCTTCTATACCGTCTAGTTTTGCGCCATCAACAGATAAATCTCTTCCATCAACAGTTTCAGTACCAGCACAAGTAATATTGCCAGAAATTTGTCCGCCAGCTTTAGGCAATGCCGCATTAGCTGTTGTTGCCGCTGCGTCCGCCGCGTCCTTAGAAACCTTAACACTCGCAGGAGTAGCCGCTTTAGTCGTAGATGTCGAAGAGGTTGAGTCTTCTAACTGAACGACACCTTCTGCGCTTGTAGTCCCATCAGGAAGATAAGCAGCCGCTATTACTGTCCCCTGCCATGTTCCTGTTCCAATAGTTCCAACAGAAGTCAGAGAAGAGCCAACAACAGAAGTCCCAAGAGTTGTTGAACTTAAAACTGATACGTTATTAACTTTGTATTCTTTGCCAGTTGCAATATTAACGTGCTGATTGAAATCCCATGAATCCGTTGAATCTGTCCAAGTAATCGTTTTATCTGACGATCCTTTTAAAGTAATGCCTCCTCCAGAGGCAGTCGTATCAGAAGGGGTGCTTACTTTTCCTATCGTTATATTTTTATCTTCTACATCTAAATTTTGAGTATCAATTGTTGTCGTAGTTCCATTAACTGTTAAGTTCGCGGCTATAACAACGTTTTGGGAGCTATCAACAGAAACCGCAGCCGTTCCACCTGTTACCAAAGCAACCGCATCAGCACCCGTTCTTAATAATCCTGTATTTGCATCACCATCAAACGCATAACCTGGAGTACTGGCGCTTGTCGAATTATCACCAAGAATTGCGCCGGTCATTGTGCCGCCGGTCTTTGGTAATCCGCCAAAAGCTGTATAACCTAAAGAACTCCAAGCTGTTGACCCATCGCCTAACTTTGCCTTCCCAGTGTCAGACTCGATTCCTATTTCTCCTGTAAGCAAAACGGGGTTAGCACTTGTCCAGTTACTAGCTGTATCAATTCTTTGTTTTTGTTTTGCTGTCAGTGTAAGAGGCATTGCTTAAGCTCCTGAGCCGTCGAAGATGTAATCCTGATTAGAAGTCGATGCCGACCCTGCTTCCAGGATATACTCCCAGGTGTCAGAAGCATCCTGTCCGTCAACTATTAAATCACCAATATCAATGGGGATAGTCTTTAATTCTACAGAAGCGCTCCATTTTGTAGCTATACCATCAGTAATAGTAATTGGGGCCGCGTATATCCAAGCAAAATCACTAACAAGAGCAACGGGAGGATCACCTAGGTATCCAGACCAACACGCTTCTGATAAATAAAAGATCTCATAACTTCCTTTTTGTCCATCAAAATGTGACCTTAAAGTTGTAACTTGGGCTTCTGTTAAATTCTCATATTCAAGTTGTAATTTCTGTTCGATTCTTCTATTACCACGTCTAAAACCTGCAACAGATCCCGCTAATGTTGTTTGAACAACAGCAGGGAAATCGCCCGGAATATACGTCCTAGCGGATGGAATAATAGAAGGATAGATAGCCATTAGATAGGTACGCTCTCTAATTCAATACTAGTGCTATAACTAATCGGTCCTGACATGCCTACGGTAAATGCCCCTGTATATCTCCACTGATAATCACTAGCGCTAATAGGAGCACCGCTAGCGTATCCGGCCCAAACTGCAGAAGGTAAATCAAAAGGGATTAAACTGCCTTGTTGTTCTTGATAATGATCTAAAAGTAACTTCATTTCTGCTTCTGTTAAGTACTCGTAAGCAATCGTCAATTTCTGTGCAATTCTGTCCGTACCTTGTAAAAATCGAACGTTACCACCTGATAACCCCTTATGAATCAACTGGGGAAAATCACCATATGTAATCGCTCTTGTGCGTGGTTCTAAGCTTGGGAAATTCGGCATTACTGAAGCACCGTAAAAGTTCCATTTAAGACTTCATTAGAAATCTCAGAAACACTAGATCCATTAACAGGAAAATGTGAAGCATCTATTTTTGTCTCGCCGTCTGCTGTATGTGAAACACTACTTACTTGATACCAATTTGTCTCAGTACGGTCAGCATCATCAGTGGACGATTTTCTTGTACGTGTAACTTTTATGATGTCAGTTGGAATTAAAGCAGTCGTTAATAATGGAGTTGATAAAGATATATTATGAGTTGAATATTTCCGCCTGGCTAATTCATACTTTGCATAAATGATGGCATGATCTGGATCAATACAAAAATCAGACATATCATATTGCTCTGTTGGTGCATCAATAGAAGTTGTCCCATACCTTACAGAAAGTGTTCGCTGTGCTCCTATAGTGGCAGGGTCATCAGTTCTATAAACACAATTAGCAATAAAACCTCTTCTATCTTCTACTGATAAATAAGTCTTAGAATAAGTCCCTGGAATAATATTGGCTTCAGTAAATGTAAGAGTAGGAGTTAAAGCAGTTACATCAATTGCATGACTACCATTCAAAGGTAATACAGGAGAAAACTTATAACGTCCGCCGTCAGAAATAAAAGCTAATAAAAAGAATGGAGATAGTTTAGAGATATATTCAATAATATTTACCGCCTGGGAAATAACACCGTTAAAGTGCAATTTATAAGTAGTTGCAAATGTAGCTAAATTCTGCAAATTCGTTAAGTTCATTGGCTGCACAATGTCCGCTGTATCATTACCAGATGAAAGCTTATATAACTTAAATAGATGCATTGTTAAATCAACAAATTGATTGCTGGCTGCCACGGTATAACTTGACCCTGATAAACCCGCACTATATAAATTCACCTTTGCGCCTTGTTCGTAAAAAATAGATAATTGCTCTGTTTGTGTGCTAAAACTACCTGAAGTTGGCAAAGGATTAATAGCACCTACACATTGGAGGAAAGTGATATCTGCATAACTAGAATTATCGGCTGTAGGAGTTGAGTCCGGGTCTTCTGTCTCTGATGCATGCCATTCATATTGCACACCAACCAAAGTGTTATCTGTCGCAGGGTTAGAAGCAACAACTTGAGTATTAATAGTATTGTTTGTATATTTCCAAGCCCATCTATGATTACCGTTACTAATGCCATTCAACCCGTTCAAATAAGCCTGAGTTATTAAGCCAGCGTCTACACTTGCCTGGTTGATTGGCGGTTGAAATCCTAAAGCGGGATCATCAATCCAGTTCTCGGTACTGCCCGCTGGCTCTCCGCCTTCTAATGCGCCTGTTGTAGCGTTATATCTATAGTTGAATGGAAAAACAGTACTTGTTGTTGACCCAGCCCAAGAGTGATAAGCGCTTGTTATATCAGCACCCGTCTTAACATCAAACACACCAGTTAATTGGGCTGTAAACCCTGTATTAGTTAAATCCCCTGTCCCAATATTGCGCCAATTCATACCCCACCAAACGTTGCTAACATCTATCATCTCTCTTTCAGTAAATGAAGCTGTTGCGGTCTGTACTGACCCTAAATATGTAAGATTTTTAATCCCGCAAAAAAGCCCCTGGCCCGCTATCGGACAACTATTAGGCGAAGACGATAATTGAGACGCGGTTGCATATTTATGGCTAAGAGTTACTGTTGCATCAAATGAAAACTTAAGGTTTTTTAAGCCTGAATAAGCAAAATTAGTGTCTGGAGTACTCGCAACCTCACCAACGCTAATTGCATATAAAAACCGACCTTCAAACATTCTTGTCCCACTCTTTAAAAGGCTTGGGGCAACCCATACACCGCCTTTGTCAGAGACACGCTTACCAAATACCAAAGGTATTGTTTCACCTGTAGTTGCGATCTTTTGCTTTTGATTTAAATCAGAAGGAGGTTTTTTATCATTAGCTGCTGATGCATCAAAGGTGGCTACTGCCTGAGCTGGAGCGCTTTTAGGCTGCTCTGGCGCTGTGAACTCCTTGCTCTTTGGCTGTGGTCTCAGTATTTTCATTATTCTTTAATCTCCAAATTATTATTAATAAATCCAAGTTCCATCGGATGCACAAGGATACTTAAAAGCTTTATAGAAGTCGGTTTTTTTGCTCCTGTCAGTTCTACACCTGCCTTAGTTTTATAAACTCTTTTGTTATTTTCTACAAAACCAATGCACTCTTTTTCTTCCGTACCATCAGCACAGGTAATAGTGCAATCAGCAGCAAAAAGACAGTTTCTAAATTTCATGGCGAGAAGAATTGACCCATCAAATCAGAGGTTACTCTTCTAGGTGGTACTTGACCTTTGCCCTTAGAAAGAGCTGGACTAATTTTCCATGAAGCCGACTCATCACTCATAGATGCCGACTCAATAGTACCAATATATCTAGAAACTAACTGAATACTTGCGGCGTGTACTGCGTCTTGACCTACATTTTGTTGATATAAAGTACAGATCACTAAGCGATCACCTGTAAGAGCTGTATCTGTTAAATCATAAATAGTCGCTGTATTAGCAAGAGACAAAGAAAGACTGCCAACGTTTGCTGCTTGTATGGACCCAAACCCATTAGCATCAAAAGCCAAATAAGAATATTCAATCCCAGTTGCGACATCACTATCAACACCTGCTAATGACTGCGCTGATTGATAGAAGTTTTGATATGAATTACTTGGATTACGTTTATTGCTTCCATCAAGAACATTGGCTTTGTCTGCGTAATATTCAAGAAAACAAAAAAGATCCTTCTGAGTATTAGCCATTTAACTCATTCCTAATTGTTGTCTAAGTTGCATGTCTCCAGCTAATAAATCTAATGTTTGATTAACCCCCTGTTGAACAGCCTTTGTCATATCAGTAACAGTAATGAAGTTTGTTCCATCAACTTGCGAGACTGGTCCCGTGGTTATGTTGATATTCGCATTACCTGTAAAACCACCCTCTGCGAATCGTTGACCGCCAGGAACAGCAGCTGCACCTCTAACACCTCCTAAGTAATTTCTAGAGAAGGCCGCTGCCTTGTTTGCAGGTACGAGGTATTCTCCGCCTGCTTCTCCTGCAAGGACACTCGTCGGGCCTGTTAATAAACCACCTGCAGCAGCACCTTTCTTTTTCCCTCCCTTGCTTTTGCTCTTTGAGCCAGATGCTTTTCTCCTACTAAGCAAGCGTTGTGCTGCTTTAAATATACCCATAGCCCATGTCCAAAAGGCATTAATCCGCGAAGTAAATGACGATATTAAAGATTGGAAAAGTTGACCAACAACATCTATGGCAGCCTTAAACGGAGTCGTTACTATTTGAACAACCTGTGAGAATGCTTGCCCTAAAGCACTGACAACAGTCGGGCCAATCTGCACAAACCCTTGTGTCCAATTAACAATTTGAAGTCCTAGCCAATATCCAAATTCAGTCAACTTATTCCATATCCACTGAACCGCAGGAATAACTACATCTTTAACAGCTACAAAGGCAACACCAATCCCTGCTATAACTGCAACCACCGTTCCGATAATTGGCAATACTCCCGACAAGGTAAGCCCTAAAGTCGAAACAATCGTTACGACAGAAGCAATCACAGGCAAAGCAACCGTTATCCCTACAAACGCAGCCCCAAGGCCAGCGACAAGGAATCCCAAGCCAGGAACTTTGTTCAACAACCAAGAGAAGCCCTGAATCATTGGAGCAATTGCTTTCATAACGCCATTAATTGCAGGTAAGAAAGAGGTGCCAAAGGTTATCGACAATTCACTAAATGCGTTTTTTGCAATCTGCATTTGTGACGCAGTAGTGCCGACCTGCTTCATAAACTCCTTATTCGTACTTCCTGCAAAATTCGTTGTGTTTGCAACTAGTTCTAACGCCTTATGGTAATTGTCCATATTTCCGATCATCTGGTTAATACCTCTCGCCGCTTGCTCATCAAATAGCTTGGTGATCATTCCCAATCGTTCAGGAGCTGGTAACTGATTAATTCTTTCGAAGACTTCTGTAATTGTTCCAATTGCATCCGCATGGAATTTGGCAGAGAACGCCTTACTTGCATCTTCAACTATTTTCTGGCTTGCTGCTTTTGCCGCTTCCTTGCCTTCTGCCTCTTCTTTCTTAATTGCTTCTATTCGTGCCTTTTGACGTTCTCTAATAGCCTTTAGCTCGACTTCTTTCTCGTCATCTACACGCCGTTTAACATTAGTAAGCCTATCTCTTGCAGCGCGTCTTTGGATTTTTAAGTCTTGTTTAAGAGCGTCCCGAACCATGTCAATGCGCTCGTCAAAGGAATCTCTAATTGCATCAACGTCACCTTTTCCAGACTCTCTAGCAATCTTTAATCTATCCCTCATCTGTCTTCTTAGAGCCTTGATCTCCTGGTCTGCTCTATCCCTTAGAGCATCTGTTATCGCTTCGTTTTGATCATCCATTCCATCTCTTAAAGCCGTCATCTGGTCTTGATAACGCCTATTTAATTCTTTTGCTATTTGATCGGTTTCATTTCTGGCAATTGCAATACGCTCACTACTTTGCCGTTCGACTTCTTCTGTAAGCCTTTGTTCAGCTCCTGCCGCATCATGTTGGATAAATCCAAGCTCAACTAACGCATCAATCTGCTGTGCAGTCATGCTTGAGCCTTCTGCTAAACCAGTTGCAAAGTTCCTGAAAGCAGTTGCAGCCACACGAGTTTCAACACCCGCGCCAATCATTGCCGTTCCCAACGCTGCTGTTTGTTCAGCCGTAAAACCTGCAGCCTTACCTGTACCAGAAGCTCTATTCATAAACTCTAAAATCTCGTCTGAACTAGCTGCAAACTGGTTACCAAGCTCGTTCATTGCATCGAACAATAACTTGACTTCAGGTTGAGATTTACCTAATGCAGTCTTCATTCTTGCCATTGAAATCGCTGCTTTCTCAGCCGTAATATCAAAAGCAGTCGCTACCTCGCCAACATCAATCGCAAACTCTCTCATCTTCTCCCTGGGCACACCTGTTTGTCCGGCTGCCGCATATATATCTGCAATCCCTTTAAGGCCAATAGGCAAGACACGACCTAAAGCCATAATTTCTTTTTTAAGCCCCTCTACCTCGTTCTTATTCATATCCTCCATAACCTTCAAGACACCTGCCATCTTGTCTTCAAAATCAACAGCAGACTTAGCTGAGATCGTCATGGCCGTGCCTATAGCCGCTGCCCCTACCGCAGCCGCTTGAAAAGCCTTTGAGCTAAGCATCCCTTTAAATGCTGAAGCCGCGCCAGCAGCAGCCTTTTCTGTACCTTGTAAAGCTTTCTCTAGCTTCGTAACATCCTTAACACCACTTACGTCAGCAACAATCTTCAAGGCTGCCGTCATATTAAAAGCCATGACTACTTCCTCCTTGCTTTACGTTGAGCATCTTTTTCAGCTTTTTCCTGCTGTTTTGCGATCAATTCAAGCGTTCTGTTTTCCATAACTTGAAGATCGTCAAATAAATCACGTATGTCTTTTACATCATAGATGTTGCACAATTGAATCACTACCCCATAATCCAAACCGATAACACCTGAAGGTCCAGACCTCCACTGAGTAGAGCAAAGCATAAACATATTCACTACCTCTTCATGTTCAGGCCATACTTCGTAATCCTTCACTTTTAATAGGTGATCAGGAAGCTCTAAGCCATACAATTCGCAGTCCTTCTCTAACTGTTCAGTCTCCTGGCTGCTGTCTCCTTTAAACCAATAGTCAACAGCCCCTGTCAGTTTTTTCTTTTAGCCGTCTCCAAACTCTCGAACCAAGTGCGTACTATTTGAGAGGCAACAGTTGGGATTTCTAACATTTGGTTAAGAGTCGTATCGCTAAATTTAATTTCCTTGTTGTCATCATCGATAACACCAGACCAGCCGCATAGAACTTCACGAGCAGCAGCTTGGTCTTCTAATACCTCCTCATCATCAGCAATACCGACTTCAATTCGCTTTGCTAAACGAATAATCTCGTTAATACGTGTTTGAGGAAGACGACGAAATTCACCTTCAAAGGTATGTTTCTCCTTTCGTCCACCTGACTCGGCAGGAAGGACTAGAGATACAGGCCACGTAAATGTGGCCGACTGCTTCAAAATGAAACTCATCTAAAAAGAATATCTGTCCTACGTAGGCTAGTCGATCTTCACATTATGTAAAGGTAAGGGTTAGCTCATTATTTCCAGCCCCGCTAGGAGAACAAGTAAATGAACTCTCTAATGTTATGACTCCATCAGAGTCTCCATAGGTTGGAGCACCCATACTGGAATATGGCGCTGATATGGTGACAATATTGCCTGCAGTTTGTCCGTGTTGGAAGGTGTTATTCCCCGTCACTTCCGATGTGGCTTTTGTCCAGTAGTTGAAACTGCCAAGAGCAGGGGCCTCAATAGTCAAGGTTCCTGAAGGCTTTCTGTCGGTAATCATGACTTCTTCTGTCCCTCCGACCAGCTTCCTGTGAACGACCTCGTTGTTTAAATCAAGAGACCATGCCTCAAGAGCTGCGGCGTTCCCCATGTATTGGAAGGCAGAAGTGTTACCAGACTTAAAGAGAACAGGATCGGCTTGATTCTGGTATGTCTGAGTGGGTTGTGTTGCTGCCGCCGGGTTGTTGTACTTCCCTGTAAATTCAAAATCGACTGTTGGCACTTCGTTCAAGGAACAGTTGATACTGAAAGTTCCTCTTGCGCCTGTTAATTGGTGATTGGTTCCGTCTAAATTCACGCCAATCGTGGCACTACTGAACGCCGAAGAAACCGGTGCGTAAACAACCGATGTACCTGAGTTAACTGTCTCGCTAAAACCACAGGCCTTTAAGAATACACTCAAACCTTGGTTAGCTGTACCCGCAGCTCCACTACCCGCAAGCTCAATGCTGAACGTCATCGTTGCACGCTGTGCGCCTAACAATGTCTCATAGTTACCGAGATAAGCACGCACTAGCGTCCTTTCGACCTCGTCTACTTCCAGTGGTGTGATCTCCAGCTCTCTGACTAAGATGGCGTTCGCCGAACCTGAAGGAGACGAATCGACACCATAACTGGATTCAGTCTTTCCTATCAGTGTTATCTTTCTTGCTAGTAGAGCCATTGTCAGTTTCCTCAGTTAAAGATTCAGGGTTAGGAGCTGGCTTGGTCTGCTCAATGAGCTTTCTCTTGCCAGTTTTAGGATCTAGGAGGTAAGTACCACCTTGTCCAAGGGTTTCATCGTCCATGTTAGACGTATTTAACTAATAAACTAATTTAGTTTAGACGTTATGAGCTTGTTAGGTCGGCAACAGCAGTTCTATACCTTACGAGATAATCACAACCGATGACAGCGCTAGGTTGATCAGCATCTACTAAATCAAACGTTACATTGCCCGGTTGAATATCTATTGCATATCCTCCAAGCGTTAAATCAGCCAGAAGCTTGCTATGCATTGACTCAATAACTGGGTCTGCAACTTCATATGGTGTTGTACTTGCTGAACCCCTACAAATTACCGACACACGAACAGTGAGAGACCAGTCTAATTTTGGCAAAGAAAAACTCGCCTCTGAATTATCACTAATTGGCTCAATAACAATTGCTGGAGATTCTCCACGCGAAATTGCTGTGACTCGTTCGCGATAGATATTTGTTCCAACACCACCTGCTGTACCAGCCAAGGCAGTTTTAATTGCATCAAGGATACTTTCTCTCTTTGTAGTCATTATGTTTTCTGAAGTGAGATTTCAACAAACGTTCCATCATCTAATTTGCGCGTTTCTCTAACGGTATAAGCAACGCTATCGCATGTAATCGAATCACCAGAGACTAAGTTACCAAAAGAAGAGTTGAGAGCTGTTAACAAATAATCAGTAAAAATAATTGTGCCGTCTATCAAGTCCTCGGAAGGCTGATCCAGTATCGCGTCAGCCGTAACAGAACCGGCTGTACAAGACACTCCGAAGTCCGCGAGGTAGGCATTTAAAGTTGTTGAATCTTCACTCAGCGCCATCAGTAGTTACCTTGGGCTTCTTTGCTTTTGGCTTTGGTGGACAAGCTGGGGCCTCAATAGCTTCAGTGGCCTTACCTTGTCTTATTAAATAAGTAGCGTCTGCTTCAGGAAGATCGTGAACTTCTCCCTTGCCTAAATGTTGACCACTAACACCAACATTTCGTGTAATTTGTACTTTCATGGATACAAAAAGAAAAAGAAAAGGGGGCCGAAGCCCCCTCCCTAACTACTAAGTAGTAACATCCAAGATGGCTGAAAATGCACTTGCTTGTCTTACGCCGACATCAAGAGTAGTGATCGCCCTGACGCTAGTTAAAGCTTTCTGGAAGTCTGTGTTATCAGAATCAGAAACCGCAAGCTCCATTCCGTTACCCCAGAAGCCGACAATGGCTTGAGAGAAGTCACCGAATAGAACAGCAGAGCAGCTTCCGCTTGTGGAGCCCTTGGTCAAGTTAGAAGGAACTTGATTAGAAACGCCTATGCGATAGCCGTTAACAACGCCTGGTGTAGCACCACGGCCAATTCCTGAAAGATCTGTGTTCCAAAGGAATGATCCGTTACCAGCAGCAGATCCACCGGCCCTTAATTGCTTAAGTGCAGAGAGAACTTTTGCATTGGTGACATAACCCATGTTGTCGCCACCAGCGTTATCAATAAGAACTTCCTCTTCTAACTTAATGATATTTTCTAAGGTAATATCTGCACCATTTGTTCCACCAGCAACTGAACCAATGCCAGAAGTCTGAAGGATACCTGTTGGCTGACCAGATGAACCTGAACCATTAAGGATTGCAAGGTCTACACCAACATTTACGGTGTCAGTTAGATCACGCTTCACAAGGGCTTCTATGCCAGGAGTTGCCTGAAGAAGTGTCTGCCTAGAGTACTTACTTAAGACCCCATAGTTTTTAGGACTTAATGAGATCTGATCAAAGGTACTTTCGGACTGTGTGATAGCAGTAGTTTCGGAAGAGAGCCAGTAGCCTGTGCTAACACCGGACCTTCTAGGAATGGCCACATCCCCTACTAGACCTGGGAGAGTGCGGACTCCCATTCCTATCATCAAAGTGTTATTTCTTAAGGCTTCAATGAAATCTTCAGCCTTTAACTCTGTCTCAACTAAGTTGCCTCCTGTCGTGGCTCCGCTAGTCACGTACGTTGCCCTCTTTTGCAGAGCTGAGTATGGAATAAGGAAGCTTCTGTCGGATGTTCGTTTAACACCAGAACGCTCAACTTCGTTGCTTAATTCTCTAACGAATCCAGCCTCACGTGAAGACCAATCGCCTGTAATTGCAGCACGAAGTCCAGCTGTTATTTGATAATCAGCAGACTCTTTTTCGTTTAGTTCTACAGGAGCAACAGTCTCAACTGGCTTTTTGGAAATTGCCTCAAGAGCCTTAGTACGAGTCTCTTCAATGCTCATTCCATTATCTTCTGCAACTTTTGCAAGCTCTGGAAGATTATGTGTTGCACAAAGCTCACGAATTGATGCAACTCTGGCGCGTTCCTTGCTAAGAACAGATTTCTCTGCTTCAGCACGCACCACTTCTAAATCAGGAGTGGTAGACATTTCTACTTTTTGGATAGGGGGTTTAGGGGGTGGTGCGACAGGAGTCGCGACTACAGCGTCTGCACGCTGCTCTTCTGCCATATTAGATGTCTCTTGGTCAGTAGCCATAGCTCGGCCCAAACCAATCGAAAAATCTGCTGGCACGCTGACCAAAGATACCTCCGCCGGAGTGAACGAGGTCACCCGGTAACTGGAGTCATCGATAGCCTCGGTTTCATTTACAGAATAACCAAATGAGACATTGCGGTATATCTTATCCCGAACTAGATCGAGAGCTTCGCTTCCGAGCGCATTCTTAGCAAAGCGAACTTTAACTCGGCCCTGCCGTTTTTCTGAATCCAACCAGCCTTTTTCTACAACACCGACTATTTTGTCGACATCATGATTTAGCAATAAAGGAGCTGAAGAATTTAGCCTAGAGAAGTCAATAGAATCCTCCTCATGTACTAACACCTCATCGCCTAAATAGCCTCTGTTGACAGGGGTTTCAGAACTAAAGGGGAACTCAATCGTGCGTTCTTCTGTGTTGAGGTTTCGAAACTCAACAGCACCGAAATCACGAGTCTGAGTCTGCGCTTCCAGGTCGCGCTTTTTTTCCTCCATTGGATTCAGATTCGACTTTCTCATCTACTGTACTCACTTCTTCCTTTGTAGGCGTTGAAGCAGGATTAGTATCAAAGGCTAAGTTTAGTTGAGCAGCTTGATCGACTTCGCGTTTTCTGCTCGCCATTAATTCTTCTAAGTCTCCTCCTGACTCGGCGACTACTTGAGCTTGGGTCTTGAATCCTGCTTTAACTGCTTCCTTTGCAGCTTGAATTTCTTTTTGAGGATCAACATAATTCCAGCCTCTAAATAGCCACCTTACGCGTTTAAAGCGATCTGGTTCTGTCTCAAAAGTAGGTAAGTCAAGAGTATTACCAAGAACAGCTAGCTCTAACCATTGGTCAAAGACAGGCTGGAAGAAGCGCTCTTGTAAGAAGCCTTGGATCGTTCTGTAATGATCCCGATCCTCGATAAGACTCAACCTTGAGGATGAGTAGTTTGTTTGTGAAAAGTCACGTGAAACTGACTCGTAAGAGACACCGCATCCACTCGCGAGCCCTCGCAACATTGCGCGAAGGAACGGCTCAAATTCTCCGCTAGGAGCATCCAATTGCGGGACATGTGCGGTCTCACCAGGAGCGAGGTACTTCCACACCCCAGGCTGAAATTCAGAAACACGCTCCTCGTCCATAACTTCTCCACCGGGGTCAAGC
>MDSZ01186085.1_pt1 | contig 15809 bp, 14 predicted proteins | sample 811201 | NCBI WGS metagenome assembly MDSZ01 (sample SAMN05326647, study PRJNA326480) | marine metagenome | isolation source: seawater | place: Indian Ocean: North | collected 2010
ATCGTATACAGCAACTGTTACAGCAACTGATGGTACATTCTCTACAAGTCAGGATGTTACTATTACTGTTGTTGATGTGAATGATAATGCTCCTGTCTTTAAGACATCAAGTTGTTCAGTGATGGAAAACACAACTGGAATATGTCAAGTTAAAGCTACTGACGTAGATACTGGTTCTTCAGGGGCCTTTAGATCTAATCCAGTAACATTCACTGTAGCAGGAAATACATTTAATATTTCTTCTTCAGGTTACTTGAGCTTCAATGTTTCTCAAGACTTTGAGACTTCACCAAATACATTTACTGCAGTAGTTACTGCGACTGATGGTACTAATTCAACTACCGCAGATATAACTGTTACAGTCACTAACGACTCTAGTGATGGTGGTAGAACAGGAACTGGTACAGCTACAGGAACAGGAACTGGTACAGGAACTGGTACAGGTACAGGAACAGGAACAGGTACTAGCACAAGTACATAAGTAAAACATGTCTATAACTAAAAGCGATATTGCAAACAATATCGCTTTTGAGACGTGTATTTCAAGAAAAGATTCAAAAAATATCGTTACATTCTTAATTTCTTTAATAGCTACTAATTCTTATGATAAAGAAGTAAAACTTGCTAAATTTGGCACATTTAAAAGAAAAATAACACCTGAAAGAACTGGAAGAAATCCTAAAACAGGTCAGGAATATATAATTAAACAGAGAGAAAAAATTAGATTTTACCCATCATCTAAAATAAAAAAATTTGTTAATTAAAGATCTTGGTCGGGATGGCCGGATTTGAACCGACGACCACTACACCCCCAGTGTAGTGCGCTACCAGACTGCGCTACATCCCGAAATCGTTTATAATTCATTCAATCACATTTTATATAAATTTTTAGATATTACGATGAAATTATTTTCTATATTATTAATAAATATTTTTATGGTTAACATAGTTACGGCATCAACAGATGATGTTGTATCTACTTCAAGTGGTGTTGTTAAGGGTACTAAGAAAATAAATGTTACGATTTATGAAGACATACCTTATGCCAAGCCACCTTTAGGATTTTTGCGTTGGAAGGCGCCTAGAGACCTTTCTGCTCCCGTAAAAATCTTCCCAAAAGAAAATAATTTCTGTATACAGAGACCCTCAAATCTAGGTGGTGCAGATGGTGATGAATTCTATGTTGGTTCAGAAGATTGTTTGTATTTAGATATAACAGTTCCTAATATTGAAATGAATCAAAAACTTCCTGTAATGTTCTGGATTCATGGTGGTGGAAATACTTCTGGCTTAAAAGACTTATATGATTTTTCAAAAATGGCTTCTAAGCACAACGTAATAATTGTAAGAATTAATTACAGACTTGGTCCTTTAGGATGGTTTACTCATCCTGCCATTCAATCATTTCAGCAGGCTGAAGATAAGACATCAAATTTTGGGACACTGGATATAATAATGGCATTGAAATGGGTTAATAATAATATCTCAAAATTTGGTGGAGATTCAGAGAATGTAACAATTTTTGGAGAATCTGCTGGCGGACACAATGTACTATCTTTATTAGCATCTAAAAAAGCAAAAGGCCTTTTTCATAAGGCTATATCTATGTCAGGATACACCACATCAATATCAACTGAAGATGCATATAAACCAGTTGAAGAATCCTCAACATCTAAATATTCAAGCTCAAAGGTAGTAGAAAAGTTGATAAAAAAATATGGTCTAGCTAACTACCCAGGAAAAAATATTAATGAACAAATTAGAGAGCTTCTTTTAACAATACCAATTGAAGACTTTTTTGCTATTTATGCCGAGAGAGCTTCTTATGACGAACTGCCATTAACTACTGCTGATGGAATTGTTATACCTAAAATAGGCTTAAAAAAAGCTCTAACAAAAAAAGAACATGTAAATATTGTTCCTACTATTGCAGGTTCAAATCGTGATGAAGTTAAACTATGGTTGGCAACGGCGACATATTTTGTTGATCTAGATTATTCTTTATTGGGTACAATTTTAAGAATTCCTAAGGTAGAACTAAGCAATGAAGCATCTTTTGAAGCATTCAATTATTATAGAAGCTCAGCATGGAAGATAAGGGGTGTAGATGATCCACTAAAATCATTATCAAAAGCTGGTAATAATTCTTTATATGCTTATCGATATGATTGGGATGATCATAGAAAACATGTTATAGCAGATTTTAAGAAACTTATAGGAGCAGCGCATGCCACTGAGATTCCACTTTTAACAGGCAATATGGACTTAGTTGGCGGTTACCCATTGTCTGACTTGATCTATCCTCCAAGTATTTCAAAACGATTTACATCTAAAAATATGATGAAGTTTTGGACAAATTTTGCAAAGAATGGATCACCAGGTAAATCTACAAATGATGTAATTTGGGAACCATATCAAAACATTAATGATATTTCTAATTACCTTGTTCTAGATAAGAAGAAAAAATTGAGGATGGTCAGTAATAAGGTTACTTTCAAGTCTTTAGTTGATCAGTTAATTATAGACAATAGAGTTAATGATCTAGAAAAGTGCGTAATTCTTCTTCAAATGTTTACTTATGTAGGTAATGATATGTACGAGGAAAATATTAAAAACTATCCAAATGAATGCAGCAGAAGCGATTCAGAAAAGTTTTTAATAAATAATGCAAGTTTTATAGAATATTAGTTTTTTGCAGCATCTTTCAACTTTAAGACATCTAGATCCTTGATTCGTATCAAATCAGCAAGTCTTCTGATAATTCTTTCTTCTTCCACCTCAAGTTTGTTGTCGGCATAAGCTATTTGCCACATAAAACTCAATAACGATAATTTTTCTTCTTTGGAATAATATTTATTTATATCATCAACGAACTCATAAAATGAAACACTGTCTTTTGAGTATTTTTCAATAATTTTCAAAATTTCTTCAGTGCTTTTATTAACTTTTTTTGATATTTTTTCAATTTCTTCAAGCAGGATAGCTAGTTCAGATTTGTCAACTTTTCCGTCAATTCTTGCAATTTCATATGCTAATACTGAAGCCGTTAATTCTATTTCAAAAGAGCTACTTTTATTATTATCATTATCAATTTCTTTTTTTCTAAAAAAGTTAAACATTTTTATCAGATGAAGAAACTTCAAAATTTGAATAATAAGCAAACATGAAATAAAAACCTGTAAACATAAAAAAGAGCATTGTTGAAATCCATATAGAAAAAACTTTCTCTAAATAGATACCAAAAACACCCAACACTAATGAAATAATTAGTATTATCATAAGGGTCCATTCTTGTGAAAATTTATTCATTAATTTGTGATGTATGTGATCTCTTCCTGGAGTAGACCAACTTAAACCTCTTCTAATTCTTGTAAACAAAAGACCAATACAATCTAAAAGAGGAATCGCAACAAACCATATCATTGTCATAGGCTCAATACCATACATTTGATTTTGAGATGCATAAATACATGACCATGCAACCCAAAATCCAATCATATTTGAACCATGATCACCAAGAAAGACACCTCTTTTTTCTCCAAACATACTTAAATTGAATAATAAGAAACCTATCATTGAACCAATAATTAAGATTAGTGTTGAGTCGTAGATTAATCCCGAAGAGAATCCTACTAACAATAACGCTAACATTCCACAACCAGCGCATAAACCATTTATACCATCTATCATATTAAAGGCATTCATGATTCCGACCACACAAAAGATTGTGAAGGGTATACCCAAAAAACCTAGGTTAATTTCACCAAAACCGAATAGATTACCTAGTGTCTCTATTGAGACCCCAGTTTCATATATCATGTATGATGATAATAATATCTGGGCAAAAAGCCTTCCTGAGGTTTTTAATTCTTTAATATCATCAATTAGGAAGAAAAATACTAGAGCAATAGAGCATATTGTTAGTTGATAAGTAAAATCAGGTACATAATCATTTAAATTATTTAGATCAAAATATATTTTTCCCGAAATTAATAACGCAACAATAATACCAAGTCCACCTGTAACTGGAGTAGCTTTTTTATGAAATTTTCTACTTCTGTCTGGAATATCAATTAGAAAATTATTATTTCTAGCAAAATTTCTTAGTATTGTATTAATTGCAATAGATGCAATTATGCTAATAATTAGGTAATCAAATATTATAGTTAATGTCATCGTAGGGATATTTAATTATATAGCTTTTTGATTTTATAATATGTGTTATTTATTATAAACTAATATTAATTACTTCATCCCATAAACCATATGCTTACTTTAAATAGATCTTTAAATTTAATTCTAATCTCTTTATTAACACCGCCTATACTTTTATCAGATAATATTAAAAATTTAATAGTACCTGATGGTTTTGAAATAAATATTTTTGCATCGGAACTTCAATCTCCAAGACAAATTGCTGAGACAGGAGATGGGCATATTGTAGTTGGATCAAAAAAAGGTAGTGAAGTTATTGCCTTGATTGATGAAAACAATGATGGAAAATTTAAAAAAGTAGTTATTGCCAATGGTTTGCAAAATCCGGCTGGAGTTGCCTATTACAAGGGAGATTTATATTTTGCCGAAATGGATACTATTTGGATAATCAATCAAATAGACTCTTGGTTAAAATCTGACTCTAAAGAATTACCTGAAAAAGAAATATATATGAATAATCTTCCTTCAGAAACTTGGCATGGATTAAAATATATTGATTTTGGACCAGATGGTAATTTATATATTCCAGTTGGTGTGCCATGCAATATATGTCTTGAACCACAAACAAAAGATCCAAGGTTTGCTGCTATTCACAAATATGTTGATGGAAGGCTTATTACTGTTGCTGAAGGAGTTAGAAATAGCGTAGGATTTGACTGGCATCCAGTTACAAATAAAATGTATTTTTCTGATAATGGAAGAGATTGGCTTGGTGATAATTCGCCGTCTTGTGAATTGAATGTAGTTAAAAAAGAAGGAAGTTTTTATGGCTATCCTTATAAACATGCAATGGATGTTATTGATCCAGAATTTGGTCATATGATTCCAGATGTAAATAAAGTTTTTATTGATCCTATTGCTGAATTAGGTCCACATGTAGCACCATTAGGTATTGCTTTTTATGATGGAGATGTTTTTCCAGAAAAGTATCAAAATAGTGTTTTTGTGGCTCTTCATGGTTCATGGAACAAATATAATGGAAAGTCAGGATATAAGGTTGTTTTAGTTGAGCTTGACGAAGATGGAAATTATATTAGCCAAGAGGATTTTGTATCTGGATGGCTCTTGAATGAGAGTGCTTGGGGTAGGCCTGCTGCTCCATTTGTAATGAGTGATGGATCGTTATTAATTTCAGATGATAAATATAATGTTATCTATAGAGTTACATATAAGGGTTAGATGTCTGAAGATTATACAAATGAAATTAATGTCGCCATAAAAGCTGCAAAGGGAGCTGGCAAGCATCTTAGTAAAAATAAAAATGAACTCAACAAATTATCATTAAGCGATAAAAGAGATACAAAACTTCAAGCAGATGTTTCATCTGAAAATTTGATAAAAGAAATAATAAGTAATAATTCAAATTATCAGATATTGGCTGAAGAAAGTGGAAAATCATCTGATAATCTTGGTCAAACTTTTTGGGTTATTGATCCGCTAGATGGAACTGCAAACTATAATCGAGACATTCCAATATGTTGTGTTTCTATTGGCATGGTAACAAATCTCAAACCTGTATTTGGTGTGATTTATGATTTTAATAATGATGAACTATATATTGGAGATTGCATAAACAAAACTGCAACTTTAAACAACAAAACTATTCATGTATCGGATATTTGTGACAAAGATGAAGGAATAGTTGTCACAGGATTACCATTTAATACTGATTATTCAGATAACTCACTTAAAAAATTAATATCTGATATGCAGATTTGGAAAAAAACTAGGATGATTGGATCAGCTGCTATGGCTTCATGTTATATAGCTTCTGGTAAGGCAGAAATGTATAAAGAGAAAGGTATTTATCTTTGGGACATAATTGCTGGAGCTGCAATTGTTGAATCAGCTGGTGGCTCAGCTGAAATATCTAATATTAGGGAAAATTATCAAGTTGATGTAATTTTTTCAAACGCAAAAATTAAGGATTAAATTATGAAAAGTTTGATGTGGTTCAGAAATGATCTGCGTATGGATGACAATCCTGCATTAAGAGGTGCCTGTAAATCATCAGATGAAGTTCATGCTATTTATATTTATTCAAAAAACCAAAATCAAAAACATAATGAGGCAAATTGCAAAACTGAATTTTTTATTGAAAATCTTAAATTTTTAGAAATCGAACTTTCAAAGTTCAACATACCTCTTACAATACTCAATTCTGAAGGCTTTGAGGATAATGCAGAAATTATTTATGAATATGTAGAAAATCATTCCTTGCATAAAGTTTTTTTGAACAATCAATTTGGGTTTGATGAGATTGAGAGAGATGAGTCTGTAAAAAACTACTTAAAAAGTAAAAACATTGAATTCGAAAACTTTGATGAGCAAGTTGTATTTGCCCCTGGTAGTATTTTGACGGCCGAGGGTAAACCTTATTCTGTTTTTACACCTTTTAAGAGAAGATGGATTGAAAATTTTAATCTAGATCTCTTAGATATAGAATTTGAATATACCAAAAAAAATACTACAAAAAACAAATCAAATATTAATGAATTTGATTTTCAATTTAAAAAAAGCAATCTGGTAGATATGACCTTATGGCCAGCTGGCGAGAAAGAGGCTCTATCAAGATTAAAGACTTACTTAAATGAAGATATTTTAAGATATGCTCAAGATAGAAATGATCCAATTGTGGATGGCACAAGCAGATTATCTGCTTACTTAGCCTCAGGTATTATTTCTCCTAAAAGATGTATTTTAGAAGCTATGAAGATAAATAGCTTTGAATTAGATTCAGGTGAGAAAGGTATAGTTAAATGGATTGATGAAATAGTTTGGCGTGAATTTTATAAAAATATAATGTTTTCTTTTCCTAAAGTAAGCAAAGGTCAACCATTCCAAGATTACACAAAAAAAATTAAATGGAGATTTAATGAAAAAGAATTTAATGCGTGGAAAGAGGGCAAAACCGGTTTCCCAATCATTGACTCTGCCATAATGCAGATGCGCAGCGAAGGGTGGATGCATAATAGATTGAGAATGGTTGTTGCAATGTTTTTTACAAAAAATATGCTTCATGACTGGAGACTGGGAGAAGCCTTTTTTATGCAAAATCTTATTGATGGTGATTTTGCTTCTAATAATGGAGGTTGGCAATGGAGTAGCTCTACTGGAACAGATGCTGCACCTTACTTCAGGATTTTCAATCCATTAACTCAGTCTAAAAACTTTGACTCTGATGGACTTTTCATTAAGAAATATATTAAAGAACTTGAAAAAATAGACAAAAAAGAAATTCATGATCCTAGTTCAAATGTCAGAGAGAGATGTAATTATCCTAATCAAATCCTAGATCTAAAACAATCTAGATTGAGAGCAATAGAAGCTTTTAATGAGGCTAAAAATACTTAATTTTTTCTAGTTAACAATATCCCACTTATGTATACTTAATTACGACAAATCAAGGGGGATTAAGTAATTATGGATAATTATCTAAGTGATCTAGAGATTGCAAATGCTGCGAATAAAAAATCTATAGACGAAATCGCAAAACCACTAGATATATGTTCTGATGATTTGATCAAATTTGGTGATGACAAAGCAAAACTTTCTTCTTCTTTTCTTAAAAGTTTAGAAAAAAAAGAAAACGGAAAACTAATTTTAGTAACTGCAATATCACCTACACCAGCTGGTGAAGGAAAAACAACAACAAGTGTCGGTTTGGTTGATGGGCTTTGTCACATAGGTAAAAAAGCTATGATTTGTTTACGAGAACCAAGTCTTGGACCATGCTTTGGAATGAAAGGTGGCGCAGCTGGCGGAGGTTATGCCCAAGTCATACCTATGACTGATATAAATCTTCATTTTACAGGTGACTTTCATGCTATTGGCGCTGCACATAATTTATTATCAGCATTAATTGATAATCATATTCATTGGGATAATGATTTAAATATTGACCCAAGAAGAATCACTTGGAAAAGAGTGGTTGATATGAATGATAGATCTCTTAGAGATATTACATGTGGACTTGGTGGAACTGGTAATGGCATACCTAGACAAAGTGGTTTTGACATAACAGTTGCATCTGAAATTATGGCAGTATTCTGCTTAGCATCTGATATCGATGATCTTCAAAAGAGGATAGGTAATATAGTAATAGGCTATACAAAAGACAATGAACCAGTAAGAGCAAGCCAATTAAATGCTGATGGAGCAATAACAGCTTTACTTAAAGATGCATTTAGACCAAATTTAGTTCAGACATTGGAAAACAACCCTGCATTTATGCATGGCGGGCCTTTTGCAAATATTGCTCATGGTTGTAACTCGGTTGTGTCGACAAAAACTGCTTTAAAGTTAGCTGACTATGTAGTTACTGAAGCTGGTTTTGGAGCTGATCTTGGAGCAGAAAAATTTTTTGATATTAAGTGTAGGAAATCAGGTTTAAAACCAGATGTTGTTGTTCTAGTCGCTACTACCAAAGCTCTTAAAATGCATGGTGGTGTTAAAAAAGATGAGCTAGATAAGGAAGACGTTGAAGCTGTAATAAAAGGGTGTGAAAATCTAGGAAAACATATTGAAAATATTGGCAAATTTGGTGTTCCAGTAATTGTTGGAATTAATGATTATGTTACCGATACCAAGCATGAGCATGAGGTAATAGTGAATTTTTGTAAAAATGCAGGTGTTCACTGCAAAATATCTTCTCATTGGGAAAAAGGTGGAGAAGGGGCATCTGACTTGGCAGAAGAGGTTGCTAAAATAGCAGACTCTAATGTTTCTGAATTTCATACTTTATATCCAGATGAAATGAGTCTCTGGGATAAAACTGAGCATATTGCAAAAAATATATATGGTGCAGCTGAAATAATTGCAGATAAAAAAGTGAGAAATCAATTTGCAAAACTTGAAAAAGACGGTTTTGGCGATTACCCAATATGCATGGCTAAAACACAATATAGCTTTTCAACAGATCCATTACTTATGGGAGCGCCAAAAGGACACGAGGTACCAATAAGAGAGGTTCGGCTATCTGCTGGAGCAGAATTTATTGTAGTAGTATGTGGCGAAATAATGACAATGCCAGGTCTTCCGAGGATTCCTGCTGCTGAAGCAATTGGGTTAGACGAAAATAAAGAAATAAAGGGTTTATTCTAGATAAAACTTTCTAGTTCATTTAATAGTATTTAGTTATAATTTCTATTCTAAAATCACGGAGATATTTATGAGCAATGATTTAAAATTTTATATTAATGGTGAATGGGTGGAATCCGACTCAAACGAATTAATAGATGTAATTAATCCAGCAAATGAAGATGTAATTGGTCAAGTTACTGCTGGAACTAAAAATGATATTGATATGGCTGTAAATGCAGCAAGTGAAGCATTTAAAACATTCTCAAAAACAACTCAAGCTGAAAGAATAAAACTACTTACAAATATTATTAAAGAATATGAAAATAGATATAAAGATTTTGTAGAAGTCATAACAAAGGAGATGGGTGCACCAAACTGGTTATCAGAAAGGGCACAGGCAAATACTGGCCTTATTAATTTTAAAGAAACCCTTGAGGCTCTAGAGAATTACGAATTTGAAAAAGAAGAGGGTGGATACACCTTAAGAAAAGAACCAATTGGTGTCATAGGAATGATAACCCCATGGAATTGGCCAATGAATCAGATAACAACCAAAGTTTCTGCCGCAATTGCTACCGGTTGCACAATGGTCTTAAAACCCAGTGAAATATCTCCTTATTGCTCAATGCTTTTAGCTGAAGTGATGCATGATGCTGGAGTTCCAAAAGGAGTATTTAATCTTGTTAATGGCTACGGACCTATTGTTGGAGCAGCTTTATCAGAACATGAAAAAGTAGACATGATGTCGTTTACAGGATCAACCAGAGCTGGGATTGCAGTAGCACAAGCATCTGCAACTACAGTTAAAAGAGTTCAGCAAGAATTAGGTGGTAAGTCTGCCAATATAATACTTGATGATGTTCCAGATCTTGAAAAATCAATAAAAGGTGGAGCTGGACATTGTTTTCTTAATTCAGGCCAGTCATGTAATGCACCAACAAGAATGTTAGTTTCTGCAAAAAATTATGATGAGGCAGTTGAGGTTGCGGTTGCAACTGCAAATGCTACCACTGTTGGTGATCCAACAGGAGAATTTAGAATTGGTCCTATTTCAAATAAAACTCAATATGAAAAAGTAATAAAGATGATTGAAATTGGAATTGCTGAAGGCGCAAGACTTGTTGCTGGAGGCACTGAAAGACCAGAAGGCTATGACAAAGGTTACTATGTAAAACCAACGGTTTTTGCCGATGTAACGAATGACATGACCATTGCAAAAGAAGAAATTTTTGGCCCTGTATTATGCATAATGAAATATGAAGATGAAGATGAGGCTATTGAGATAGCCAATGATAGTGAATATGGTTTAGCAGGATATGTTCAAGGAGAACTATCTCATGCTATTGAAGTTGGTAAACAGATTCGAGCAGGACAAATTACAATAAATGGAGGAGCGAGAGGTAACGCGGCTCCTTTTGGTGGTTATAAGGCGTCAGGAAATGGCAGAGAGCACGGTAAACATGGCTTAGAGGAGTGCTTGGAAACAAAAGCAATTATTTCTCCATAGTTACTCTGTTTCAAATGTTATTTTGTCCTCATTATCATCAATAAATTCATATTGAATGGTATTGTCTAATGCCTCTTCTAGAGTATATGGAGCAACAAAGCCTGTATCTTTAACTGATGAAGAAAATTTAGTTGTTGATAAGAATTTTTTTACTCTTATATAGCTAACAGGTAGATTTTTGTTAATTAATTTTGCAAAAATGTCGGCAATGAGACCAATAAAGATACCTAAGAATTTTGGAAGCCTTATACCAATATTATTTTTGTAAAATAACTTATTTCTAACTCTTTTTACTAGTTGATTCATGTTCATGTCTGGCTTATCTATGTAATTAAATATATGAACCCCTTTTTTTAAATTTAAGCAATGAACAATAAATGAAACTACATTCTTAACGTATGCCATTGACTTTTCGTTTTCTCCATCACCAATCATTACAAATTTCTTAGATTGAATTTGATTTAGTAAATTAAAAACATTTCCTCTATTGCCTTCACCAAAAATAACAGTTGGCCTAATTATGGTTATAGTCCTATTTTGTGGATCTTCAGAATACCAATTAATATACTCCTGCTCAGCTAGATATTTTGTTCTGCCATAATCATTAAAATAATTTATTTCACCATCCTCACCAGTATCTGGTTCTGCAAAACCATAGATGGCTACGGAGCTTGTAAAAATAATATGATTAATGTTATTTTCTTTTGCGTATTCGCAAACTTTTTTTGATCCATCTACATTTACTTCATCATATAAACTTTTAGGTGAAACATCATCTCTATGGACTGCTGCTAGATTAATGAGTATGTTTGAGTCTGGTATTTTTTTAAGATCTTCAATAGAGCGTATACTACCAACTGTAGTTTTTTCTGGAAAAAATTTACTTTTTTCAATATCAAATATGTTGAAAGAAATATTTTCTTCGTGCAATGCTTTTGATAAATTTGTTCCAAGAAAGCCAGACCCTCCAAGTATTGAGATTCTCATTGTTTTAATTATTTAGTCTAATAAGTCAGGTTGCATTTTAACAATCTTGTCAAAAGCTGGTTGATAGCTTGCCCATGCAGCAATATCATTAGCTATAAATTCTCGGGTTTTTATTGCGGTTTCATGTGGGATGATTATCGGTTTTCCAGCGGCTTCAGCCATCAGTTGAGCTTGGCAGCATCTTTCCATAGACATATAAAACCATAATGCTATATCTACTGAGGGTCCTGTAGTTAAAATTCCATGATTTTGAAGGATTATTACTTTTTTCGTATCTAAGGCTTTAGCAATTTCATCGCCTTCATCAACCTCTTCGACAACTCCAGAGAAATCTTTATAAATTGCTTGATTCTCATAAAATGCACACGAGTCTTGTGCTATAGGATCTAGAAGTTTTCCGAGGGTCGAAAAAGTTCTTCCATATATAGAATGAGAATGAGCTGCTGCATTGACATCTGGCCTCGCTTTATGAAGTCTAGAATGTATAGCAAAGGCTGCAACATTTACATCTCTATCCCCTTGAACAACCTTTCCATCATGATTTACTAGTAAAAGATCAGAAACTGAAATTTGTGAAAAATGCACTCCAAGTGGATTTACCCAAAAATGATCCTTAAATTCAGGATCTCTATACGTAATATGGCCTGCAACACCTTCATTAAATCCAAAATAATCAAATAATCTAAAACCTGCAGCTAATTTTTCTAATTGATTTCTTCTTTCCTCGGCTGGATTTGCAAATTCTTGAAATACCAAACCTTTATCTTTTAAAGGAAGTCTTCCATCAGTGGTATCAATTTTAATGGGTGCAACATTTGACATAGTTTTTATTCTCCTTTGCTCATTAATGTTAAAATAGCTTATCAAGAAAAAGGAAAAATATGAAATTTAGAATAGAAAAAGATAGTCTTGGTGAAGTTAAAGTTCCTGCAAAAGCGCTTTGGGGAGCTCAAACTCAACGTGCAGTAGATAATTTCCCCATAAGTGGTATTAAAATGGATTTTCCTTTTACAAAATCTTTTGTATCATCGCTTGGACTTATTAAGGATGCAGCAGCAAAAGCAAACCTAAGATTAAAGTTAATTTCATCTAAAAAATCAAAAGCTATTTCAAAGGCTGCAAAAGAGGTTTGGCAAGAAAAGCATCACCATGAGTTTCCAATCGATGTTTTTCAAACAGGTTCTGGCACAAGTTCTAATATGAATGCGAATGAAGTAATTGCTAATTTAGCGAGTAGATATGCAAAAGTAAAAGTAGGACCTAATGATGATGTAAATATGAGTCAAAGCAGTAATGATGTAATACCTACCGCAATAAAAATAAGTGCTCATATGGACCTAACAAAAAAATTATTTCCAAAACTTGATGAGCTTATTAATTCAATAGAAAAAAAAGCTGAATCGGTAAAAGGGACTATTAAAACAGGAAGAACTCACTTAATGGATGCTATGCCTATTGATTTTGCAGAAGAATTAAAAGCTTGGTCAAGTCAACTTCGATCCTCAAAAGAGATGCTGATCATCATTGAAAAAAAATTTCTTGAATTACCTCAGGGAGGAACAGCTGTTGGAAGTGGTATAAATGCTCACAAACAATTTGCAAAATGCTTTGCTCAAGAAATAAAAAAGCTCTCTGGTAACAAATACAAATATGTTCCTAGTAAGAATTTTTATCATGAATTAAGTGCACAAGACTGCTCTGTTCAATTGTCTGGAGAGCTTAAGAATCTTGCAATTATATTAATGAAAATATCTAATGATTTAAGGTGGATGAATAGTGGACCACTAGCAGGTTTATCTGAAATTGAATTAAAGGCTCTTCAACCTGGAAGTAGTATTATGCCAGGTAAAGTAAATCCTGTTATTCCAGAGGCGGTTACAATGGCATCAGCAGACGTAATTGGTAATGATGTTTCTATAACAGTTGCTGCGCAATCAGGAAGTTTTCAGCTTAATGTAATGTTGCCAGTTATTGCATACAATCTCTTAAAAAGTATAAATCTTTTATCAGGTGCCATGAATGTATTATCAAAGAAAGCAATAAGAACATTCAAAGTAAATAATAAAAATTTAGAAATTTCATTATCAAAGAATCCAATCTTGGTTACTGCATTAAACCCAATATTAGGTTATGAGAAAGCTGCTGCTATTGCTAAGAAAGCTTACAAAGAAAATAGACCTATAATAGATGTTGCAGCTGAAGAAACAAATATATCAAAATCAAAACTTTCAAAGTTGTTAGATCCAACTAAGCTAGCTAAAGGTGGTATTTAGATATGTCTGACAAACTCTCAGAAAATAAATGCGAGGCATGTTCCATAGACGCACATGTTTTAACCGTGCAAGAGATTAATGAGTTTTTGGCACAAATTCCATCTTGGATTGTTCATGAAGAAGAGGGTATTAATAGACTTATTTGTTCCTTTGCTTTTCCAAATTATGAACATTCTGTTAATTTCACAAACCTTGTAGCGAAACTGGCCGAAGAAGAAGATCACCATCCTGAAATTATTTTAGAGTGGGGGAATGTCACTGTTTCTTGGTGGTCACATAAGATAAAAGGTTTGCACAGAAACGATTTTATATGCGCTTCAAAAACAGATGAACTTTTTAAAAATTTATAATCGATAACTAGGAAATTGGAACAGAATCAGAAGCCTTATCAATTCTTAGCATGGTTAGCTACAGCTATTTTAATTTTAGCTGCATTGCTTGCAAGCTTTGTTCCTGCACTAGAATACCATCATTGGGCATTTATAATTGCAAATTCCCTATGGGTAATTGTTGGAATTTTATGGAAAGAAATAACTCTCATTGTGCTTAATGCAGGCCTAACAATCATTTATATCTTAGGATTGATCTTATAAAAAAATAAATTTTGTGATAAAAACTAGCGTTAAGAACCATGCGCCAGAGGATATTTCTTTTATTTCACCATTAGATATTTTTAAAGAAACGTAAGTCAAAAATCCAAGAGCAATTCCATCAGCAATAGAAAATGTTAAAGGAATCATAACTATTATTACTAATGCAGGTATAAGTTCCTGAATATAAGACCAGTTAAGTTTTTCCATACCTCCAAGCATTAGAATTGCAACGTAAATTAATGCTCCTGAGGTTGCATAAACTGGAATAATGGCAGCAAGTGGAGATAAAAACATTGCCATAATAAATAGCATACCCACGACTACCGCAGTTAAGCCTGTTCTCCCACCCGCTTCAACACCCGCAGAACTTTCTACATAGCTTGTTACAGGTGAACATCCAAAAAAGGTGCCGAATATACTTGCTCCACTATCAGCTTTTAAAGCTTTATCTAGATCTTTGGCCTCACCATTTTTATCTAAAAGATTTGCCCGAGTCGCAACTCCTACTAAAGTGCCGGTTGTATCAAATAAATTCACAAATAAGAAAGACATTATTACAGTTAGCATTCCAATATTTAGAGCGCCGATAATGTCTAATTTCATGAGGGTTGGTGTAATATCTGGAGGGAAGGCAATTAAACCACTAAATTCTATCAATCCTGCGACTAACGCAATCAGTGTTATTGTTAATATACCAACTATTATTGAACCAGGAATTTTCCTTAGAGATAAAGCTGAAATTATAATAAAGCCTAAGCATGCCAGAAGAGTTTCAGTTTTTTTGAAGTCTCCAAGAGATAATATTGTTGCATCATTACTGATAATTATTCCTCCGCTTTTTAAACCAATCAATCCAATAAATAAGCCAACACCAGCGCCCATTGCAATCCTTAGATTGAGAGGTATGCTAGAAATCATCCAGCTTCGAAGTTTGGTGATGCTCATTATAAAAAATAAAACGCCAGCAATAAAAACTGCACCAAGTGCTATTTCCCATGAATAACCCATTTCTCCGACAACTGTATAAGTAAAAAATGCGTTTAGACCCATTCCTGGAGCAAGCCCGATTGGCCAATTTGCAAAAAACCCCATAATGAAACATGCAATAGCAGCTGCCATACAGGTTCCAGCAAAAATTGCACCTTGATCCAT
>MDSZ01143403.1_pt1 | contig 15806 bp, 11 predicted proteins | sample 811201 | NCBI WGS metagenome assembly MDSZ01 (sample SAMN05326647, study PRJNA326480) | marine metagenome | isolation source: seawater | place: Indian Ocean: North | collected 2010
GACCCCGCCACCAGGTCATCTAATAAAACACCATAAGAATTCTTTATTTTATCAAAATAATTTACAGGAAATGGTTTAAAAATATCTAAAACTCTGAAACCAATAAATGCTATTATATAATCATAAACTAATTGACTACAAAATACTAAAGCAGAAGCTTGACCAATAAATTCATCGATAACAATAAATTTAGGGTCTTTGTTGGTTTCATATTCAATTATTTTTGAAATTAATACTACTGATAGAATTAAAATAATTAATATTAGTACTACAAGATAGATTGTATCAAAGTTTTCTTTGAAAAACCAAACAGGAAAGAGAATTATAAATGATGCAATTGTACCTGGAAATATAGGTAAATATCCAACCCCAAACCCCGAACAAATAAATTTGCAAATTTTATTACTCATTTTTTGAAACTGTTATAATTGCATGACAAGCAATACCTTCTTCTCTTCCTAAAAAACCTAACTTTTCTGTAGTTGTACCTTTTATATTTATCAAGTTATTGTCAATTTTCAGTATACTTGAAATTTTATTTTTCATTTTTTTTTTATAATTAATTATTTTTGGTTTTTCACAAATTAATGTTATGTCAAGATTATTAATAACAAAGTTTTCCTGCTTAAGTAAATCATTTGCATATTCTAAAAAGAATAATGAATTTTTATTCTTCCATTTTTTATCAGTTGGAGGAAAATGCTCACCAATATCTCCTTTTCCTATTGAACCAAGAATTGCGTCAACAATAGAATGAAAACCAACATCAGCATCTGAATGACCAACGAGAGATTTGTCAAAAGGAATTTTTATTCCAAAAAGTAAAATGGATTTACCTTTTTTAAATTTATGAACATCAAATCCATTTCCTATTCTTACATTTACATTATTCATCATCTCTTCAAAAAGTTTAATTGATTTATTTAAGTCGCTCTTTTCAGTTATTTTAAAATTTAAAAATTCTCCTGGGATTAATAGTATATTTTTTTCGTTGTTAAATACTAATAATGAATCATCAGTGAAATTAAATTTGTTTGCTTTTATATGAGCATTGTAAATTGTATCAAATTTAAATCCTTGCGGTGTTTGTATTAATTTAAGATTTCCCCTTTCTATATTTTTGTAACTATTCTTATCGTAAAATCTAATTGAATCATAAACATTAAGTGACGGGATAACACATTTATTTTTTTTTAAATTTTCTAAAATTTCATTTAGTAATTTTTTTGAAAAAAATGGTCTTACAACATCATGTATTATTATATTCTCTGGTTTGTATTTTTTACATCTTTTTAATCCATTTAAAACCGATATTTGTCTTGTTTCACCACCAGCTTCAAAGATGACTTTGAATTTCTTAAGCAATTTTAATGTTTCATCTTTATATCTCAACGGAAAAACAACGATTATATTATCAAACAATCCTGATTTTATAAATTTTTCAACGGTAACCTCTAATATTGTCCGATCATTAATCTTGAAAAATTGTTTAGGTTTTTTCTTATCAAATCTTTTTCCTTCACCACCACTGACAATTAATGCTATATTTTTTTTATTCATGTAAATTAAGATATTATATTTATGAACAGTAACTTTTACATAGAATTTATTACTTTAGTATGCTTTTTATTATTCTTAATAACAAGTTTTATAAATATCAATAATAAAGAGTCTATTAATAAATTTATTTATTTATCTAATCTTCTCTTTTTTAGTATTATTAATTTTATTTATTACAAATATATATCTTCTATTAATACTTCATACTTGAGTCAAGTGACGAGTTTACTTATTGCAGTATTACTTTTTTCATATTTTTTAATTTCAATATTCTATTTTGAATTTATAAGACTAAGGCTTGTTTTTATCCCTTTTTTTATCATTATGGTATTGTTTAAATACCTGACTTTTTTGAATATTGATTCTAGTGACAACACACTTTCTCTGTTTAAAAATAAATATTTACTTTTTCATATTTTTAGTTCACTTTTTGCTTATTCAATCCTGACTATTTGTGCAATAAGTTCATTTAGTGTTTATATAAAAAGTCGTTTATTAAAAAGAATAAAATTTAATTCTATTCTTATTAATTTTTTGCCTTCTTTACATCAAAGTGAAATTTTAACCATTAGATTTTTACATTTAACAATGCTCTTTCTATTTTCTTCAATAATTTCTGGTATGATTTTTCACATGACTGAGTACGAAAACTTTTTCTCTTTTTTTAACTATAAAGTTTCATTGAGTATATTTAGCTTTTTTTTAATTATCATTTTTTTGATTTACAGATTTTTAAAAGGTTGTTCAAGTTTCACTACTTTTAAATTAGTTTTATTATCTTATTTATTTATTAATGTTGCTTACTTTGGTATTAAAATACTAGAAATATGATAAAAATTGGCAATTTAAAATTAAAGAGTGATTTGTTACTTGCACCAATGTCAGGTGTTTCAGATTACTGTTACAGAGAAATCGTAAAAAAATTCAAACCCGGTTTAGTGTTTTCAGAAATGATTGCTAGCAGAGCTTTAGTGGAAAAAAATAAGAAAACTTTAAAAATGATAAAAAAAGATTCTGGTGATATCTTTGCAATTCAAATAGCAGGATGTGAACCAAAGGTAATGAGTGAAGCTGCCAAACTTTGTCAAAGTTCTGGTGCCGACATAATAGACATAAATATGGGATGTCCAGTAAAAAAAGTTGTCAATGGTTATGCAGGATCAGCATTAATGAAAGATGAAAAATTAGCCTCTAGCATTATTAGATCTGTGGTTAATAGTGTTAATGTTCCCGTTACTCTTAAAATGAGAAAAGGATGGGACGAAAGAAATCTTAATGCACCCAAGCTTGCAAAAATTGCTGAAAATGAAGGTGTAAAAATGATAACAGTTCATGGTAGAACAAGAAATCAAATGTTTAAAGGAAATGCAGATTGGAGTTTTGTGAAAAAAGTAAAAAAAGCTGTAAAAATTCCTGTTGTAGTTAATGGAGACGTAAACGAAATAAACGATTACTACGAATCAAAATATAAATCTGGAAGCGATGCTGTAATGATAGGCAGAGGTTCATATGGAAGACCATGGATTTTTAAGGAAATAAAACATTACATGGAAAATCCAATTGGTAGTTTTAAAATAGAGATGAGTGAAAAAAAAAACATCATTCTAGAGCATTTTAATTTAGCTTTAGAACACTATGGGTCTGAAGTAGGACTTAAATCCTTCAGAAAACATTTAGGTTGGTACTCAAAATCAATAAAAAATTCAAACGAATTTAGATTCAAAGTAAATAATTGCACGGATAAAATAGAAATAGAAAAATATATAAAAGATTTTTTCTAAATCAATATGAAAAGGGAGAAGGATTTAAATTTATTTAAAAACTTTTTGGATTTAATACCAGAGCCTTTAGTAATTATTAATAAAGAAAATCTAAAAGTCTTTTATGTAAACTTAGAATTTCAAATTCAATTTGAAAAAAGTCAGTCAAAATTAAAAGATATTTCTTTAGATTCAATTTTCGATAAAAATTCTTTTTTAATTAGTAACTTAAAAAGATTAAAAGAAAAAGTTGGGATGTTTTTGATTAAAGAGGCAACTTTGTTTAGAAACAACTCTTATGAAGTTAGATGTATAATTCCTGAAAATTTCAATGACTACTTACTTATGACATTTAAAAAAATTGAAGATGAAAGAAAAATTGATGAAAATGGTCAATATACAATTTTTGACGAAACATTTTCTATTCTTTCTCATGAAATTAATAATCCTTTAAGTTCAATAAAAATGGCTTCACAACTAATAACTAAATCTAAAACTTATGATAAAGAATTAATAGATATCATATCAAATGAAACTGAGAGAATTTCAGAAATTTTCAATTCTTTATCATTTATTAATTCAAAAATTGATTTATTAGAGGGAAAAAATGAGAATATTCATGAAATTTTAAGATATTCAATATTTAGGTTAAAAAAATTAGATCAAAATATTAAAATTATAGAAAAATTTGATCCTTCATTACCAACAATAAAAGTAGATAAGAATGCAATGATTCAAGTTTTTGATAATTTACTATTAAATTCCAGAGAAGCTCTAGAAAATAATACATCCTCATACATCAGAATCATCACGAAATTTCTTTATGGTCAATCTATTAAGATCCCAAATTTAAAAAATCACATAAAAAAAAACTTTCTTCAAATAGTCATCGAAGATAATGGAAAAGGTATAGAGCAAAATGATTTAGATAAAGTATTTATACCTTTCTATTCAAAAAAAAAAAATGGTACTGGTGTTGGTCTTTTTTTGGTAAAAAAAATAATAAATTATCATAATGGTCAAGTTTTAATCAAAAGTGATAATGACTGTACAAAAGTGTATATTAAATTACCATTATAGTTAATGATGTATGGAAAAAAGAATTTTAATTATTGATGACGATTTTTCCTTAAGAAAAGTAATTTCAAGGGCTTTAAGTAGTTCAAAGATTTCAGTGAAAAGTGTTTCCACTCTATCTGAGGCTTGGGTAATCATTGAGAAAATTGATTTTGATCTTATAATTTGTGATGTGATGTTACCAGATGGAGATGGTCTAGAACTTGTAAAGAAAGTAAAAAAAAAGAAAATTAACCAGCCCTTCATAATAATAAGTGCGAAAAATAATATTTTAACTGCTATCAAAGCAGACCAACTTGAAGTTTTCGAATATTTACCAAAACCACTTGATTTAAATGATTTGACAATAGCCGTAAACAAATGTCTAAGATCTGAAAGATCCTTTAAACAAGAAACACAAATTGATGAAAAATTACCAATGATAGGCACTTCATTAGTGATGCAACAGGTTTATAAAAATATAGCAAAAATTACTAAGACCACTCATACAGTTCTTATAACAGGTGAGTCAGGGACAGGAAAAGAACTAGTTGCGAGAGCTATACATAATTTTAGTCCTCGATCAGAATATCCTTTTGTTGTAATGAATATGGCATCTTTACCTGAAAATTTAATTGAAAGTGAATTATTTGGATACGAAAAAGGTGCTTTCACGGGAGCAGAAAAGAGAACTATAGGTTTTTTTGAGAAAGCTAATGGTGGAACATTATTTCTTGATGAAATAGGAGATATGCCCATTGATATACAAGCAAGACTGCTTAGAGTTTTACAGTTTGGTGAATTATCAAGAGTTGGTGGAAGAGAAATTATTAAGACAGATGTTAGAATAATCTCAGCAACTAATAAAAATTTGCTTAGTAGTGTTGAAAACCAAACATTTAGAGAAGATTTATTTTACAGAATAAATGTAATTAATATTGAGTTACCTCCACTTAGAAAAAGAGAGAATGATATTATATATTTGTCAAATCATTTTCTTTCTAAATTTTCTAAAAATTCAAAACAACTTGATAATGCTGCACTTGCCTTTGTAAAACAATATAATTGGCCAGGTAATGTAAGGGAATTAGAAAATTTATTTAAAAGAGTAAGTGTTTTAAGTACTGAAAAAATTGTGACAATTGATACAATTGAAAATTTAATTGATAATCAACCTAAAAGTTATGAAACTACTAATATTTCAAAAACAGATAATAAATCACATAGTTTTTCAAATTTTTTAAATGATTTTTTGGAAAAGTTTTTTGAAACAATAGAAGATGAGAACACAGAATTAAGTCTGTATGATAAATTTATATATGAAATTGAAAAACCATTAATACTTAAAACATTAAAATATTTTAAAGGAAACCAAATAAAAACAGCTAAAATTTTGGGGATAAACAGGAATACTTTAAGGTCAAAAATTGCCAAACACAACATACCGAAAAAGTTTACTAAGTAAAATGCTTATTGAAATTAAGAGAAAAGGTTTATATCAGAATTTTGAAAATTTGTTATTTCTATTTATTTTTTTAATTTCTTTTTTTATTAGCTTAATTATATTTCTTTCTTTATCTGGTTTTTTATTAAATTTAGGAGAAGTTGAAGATGTATCTTTTCTTATTTCAATAAATTTTTTTTTAATAATCTTATTGATATTAATATCTTTAAATAAAATCTTTAAAATTTTTGTAGAAAAGAAACTTAAATCAAAATTTAGAATACAGTTCACTTCATTATTTATAATTATAAGTCTAATACCAACATCATTAATTACTATTTTTTCATTAATTTTTTTTGACCAAGGAGTTAAAAATTGGTTTAACGATAAAATAAGTCGAGTAATAGATGGGTCTAAAGAAATATCAGAATCTTACTTTAACGAGCATAAAAACAGTATAAAAAAAGATATATTGTTTATAAATAATGAGTTGAGTAGCGAAGAAGTTTTTTTCTTTACTGATAGAGAAAGACTTACAGAATTTTTAAATTACTTTATTGAGGTGAGGGAATTAGATGAGGCAATTATTTTTGAAAGTTCAGGGCAATTACTAGCGAAAGTTGGAAGTTTTTTAGTTGAATCGGAAACTGCACCACCATTATGGACATTTTTTATTGCCGACGAAGGCGATATAGCCGTTTTTCCAAATAATGATCAAACAAAAGTTAGAGCACTGCTCAAGATTCAAAGGGCTGTACCAACGTATCTATACATAGGAAAAAATGTTGATTCAAATGTTTTAAGTCGAGTTGAATCTGTAAATAAAACCGCTTTAGAATATGTAAATGTAACCAATAAGCTTGATGATTTTCAATATCAGTTTAATAAACTTTTTTTGGCTATTAATTTTTTGATGATACTTCTTTCTATATGGTTTGGTTTAAAGTTTTCAAGTAAAATTTTAGGTCCTATTTTAAGTATAATAAAGGATTCTGAAAAAATCATTCAAGATAATTTTTCTTCAAAAATTCGTGTTATTGAGGGCAATAATGAATTTAATTTTCTATCAAGAGTTTTAAATAAAATGATTGAAAAACTTAAAGTTCAAAAAAATAAATTACTTAAGGCAAAGGAGACAATTAATCTTAGAAGAAAATTTACAGAAAAAATTATTGATGAAGTAAGTAATGCTATAATTTATATTGATACAAACAATAAGATTTTATTGATGAATAAAAAAACTGAGGAATTTTTAGGCCCTAATACAAAAAATAATTTTTTTAAAATTAATAGAAATCTGTCATCAGAAATAAAAAAATTTAAAAATACAAAGTATGATCACAAAGAAGTTCAAATTAAACATTTGATTTTGGGCAAACTAAAAATTTTAAATCTCAATCTTTCTAAGATTTATGAAAAAAAATTACTTAAAGGAATCCTTTTAAGTATTGACGACATAACTGAGTTAGTTTCTGCTCAAAAAAATGCAGCATGGTCTAATATAGCACGATATATGGCACATGAAATTAAAAACCCTTTAACACCGATAAAGCTCTCTGCTCAAAGAATAGAAAGCTCCGTGAAGAACAGAAAAGTTTCTAATACTGAATTTTTTACGAATTGTACTTCAACAATTGTTAGACAAGTAAACTCAATAGAAAATTTAGTATCGGAATTTTCTAATTTTGCAAGAATGCCGGATAGAAATTTGAAATTAGCAAGTTTGGATAATATTATTCTAAATCAAATAAATACTCAAAAAATAACTCATAAAAATGTTGAATTTAAATTGCAAATTAAACCTAAAAAAATAAATATTAATTGTGACTTTAATCAAATAAATAGATTGTTTATGAATATTTTGAAAAATTCAGTCGAGTCAATTTCAAAAAAGAAAAAAAAGGTAAATATAACTGTTTTAAAAAAATCAAATTTTTTTTTAGTAGATATCGAAGATAATGGAGATGGTTTTCCTAAAAATAGAGAAAAACTTTTTGAGCCTTATATTACCAATAAACTCAATGGCACAGGCCTTGGACTTGCCATATGTAAGAAAATTATAGAAGACCATAATGGTGAAATCCAATTACTTGATGGGGTTTCCCTTGGAGGTGCTCTGGTTAGAATTAAACTTTACAAAAGCACTAATATCTATGACTAAATTAAATGATATTTTAATTATTGATGATGAGAAGGATATTTGTGAACAAATATCTGGCTTACTAAATGATAAAGGCTTTGGAACAAAATCTATGATTTCTTCTGAGGAAGCAATTAATTCCTTTAAAAAAAAAGATTATTCACTTGTTATTTTAGATATTTGGTTAAACAATTCGAAACTAGATGGTTTTCAAACTTTAGAAAAAATACTAGAAATTAATGATAATATTCCAATTATTATGATTAGTGGGCATGGAAATATTGAAACAGCAGTTAACTCTATAAAAAAAGGAGCTTATGACTTTATTGAAAAACCTTTTGACGGAGACCTTTTAATTTTTAAGGTTAGAAAGGCATTAGAAAATTACGATTTAAAGACTCGTATAAACAATATTTATAAAAATAAAGCATTTAACTATCTAGCTAAATCAGAACACTCAAAAAATACTCTCGCAAGTTTAAAAAAAATTATCAAAACCGAATCCGCTGTTTTTTTTTATGGAGATAAGGGTAGTGGTAAAGAATTTTTAGCTAAAAAACTACATAGCGAATCAAATCGATTTTTCAAAAATTTTAAAACCGTTGATTTGGCAGTTTTGGATGAGCATTACGTAGAATTTGAATTTTTTGGAAAAGAAGAAAATCAAATTTTAAAAAAAACTGGAATTTTTGAAGAGGTTAATGGAGGGACTCTATTATTTAAAAATATAGATTGTTTGAGTTCAAAAAATCAAGGAAAACTTTTAAGAGCATTTGAAGATAAAAAATATAGAAGAATTGGAGGTGGATCTTTTAAAAAAATCGATTTTCGTCTTATTTGTTCATCAGATTTTTCATTAGACTATTTAAAAAGGGAAAAAATTCTAAGAAATGATCTTATAAAAAAGCTTAACTTTTATGAGATTTATGTTCCCTCTCTTTCTGAGAGAAATAATGATAAACTTGACTTAGTTAACGAATTTATAAATGAAATAGTAGAAGAAAAGAGGATAAACTTAAAAAACATAAGCAAAGATTTCTTATCTTTTATTATGAATATTGAATGTTTTAAAAATACACTACAATTAAAAAAATTCCTTGAGTGGAGTTTATCAGTGTTATGTGATAACAATAAGAATCAAATTACTAAGGAGAATTTAGTTAAATTAATGTATAATTTCATAGGAGATAAGAATTTAATTAGTGAAGCCGACCTTCTAAATCAAAATTTAAAGATTGCAAGAGAGATTTTTGAAAAAAAATATTTAGAGTATAATTTAAATAAGTTTAAGAAGAATATTTCAAAAATGTCAAAAGAAGTTGGTATGGAAAGAACAGCTTTATATAGAAAACTTAAGTCATTAAATATTAATACGGAATAGTGTTATGAAAATTATTATTTGTGGCGCAAGTGAAGTTGGATCTAATATAGCAAAACAACTGGTTTATGAAGATAATGATGTAACTGTAATTGATGAGTCAGAAGTTCTATTAAGATCCTTAAGTAAAAATGTTGATTTAAAAAGTGTTTGTGGTCCAACTGCTTTACCAGAGACACTAGAAAAAGCAGGTGCAGACGATGCCGATATTATAATTGCTGTTTCTGAGAAGGATGAGTGCAATCTTTTAAGTTGTGAATTAGCTAAGCATCTATTTAAAATTCCAATAAAAGTTGCACGAGTCAAGGATTCTGATTATTTAAACCCTAAATATTTTAATCTTTTATTTGCTAAAGAAAAAATTGATGTTGATGCTATAATTTCCCCAGAATTAGAAATAGCTAAAGCTATTATAAGAAAACTAAATACCCCTGGTTCGTTTGATTCTTTTTATTTAGGAGATAAAGTTGCAAGAGTTATAGGGTTATCTATTAATGAATCTTGTCCAATAATAAATACACCGTTAAGAATGCTACCTGGTATTTTCTCTGGTCTGGAAGTCAAAATTCTTTCGATATTCAGAGATAATGAAATAATTTTGCCATCTGGTAAAGTAGAAATATATCCAGGTGATGATATTTACATTTGCTTGAATAACAATGATCTTCTAAGGGCTTTGAGAGTATTTGGGATTAAATCTCAAGAAAATAGAAAGGTTGTAGTTGTTGGAGCTGGAAATATTGGGCGAAGTATCATTAAAATTTTAGAAAATGATTATCAAGACATAAGTTGTAAAATTATTGATAGCGACATTACCCGATCTAAAAGTATAGCATCTGAAATTTCAACTCAAAACACCATATTATGCGGAGATGCGTTAGATGCAGATTTACTAAAGGAGGCGGGGGCCTCAGCCGCTGAAGCAATAATATCCGTTACCGATGATGATGAGGTAAATATTTTTTCTTCATTGCTAGCTAAAGATCTAGGTTGTAAGAGATCAATGGCAATTGTAAGAAATCCAAATTATAGAAGGCTTTCAAAAAAATTAAATCTTGATGTTCTTATTAATCCTGGAAATATTACAACATCGGCAATACTTCAATATGTAAGAAGAGGTAAAGTTAAGGAGGTTCATGATTTTGGAAACGAACGTGGTGAAATTATGGAGATTGAAATACTTCCTACAACAAAGTTTGCTGATAAAAAAATTACTGAACTAACAATTCCTAAAGGTGTAGTCATTGGAGGTATAGTGAGAAATAAAGAGTTAATTTTTCCAGACGAAAATACCATCTTACTGGTTAAAGATAAGTTAATCATTTTTTCTGAACCATCTTCAATAAAAGATATTGAAAAGTATTCAGAAGTAAATATTGAGTTTTTTTAATGACAATTTATTATGTCAACGGTTCATATTTGAGTAGAGCGAAGGCTTTAATTTCAGTTGAAGACAGAGGGTTCAATTTTTCAGATGGCGTTTATGAGGTTATAGGTTTTACTAAACAAAAATTATTAAACTTTAAAAAACATACTTTAAGATTAAAGAGATCTCTAAGCGGACTCAAGATTGCCCAGCCTTTTAAAAATTTCAAGTCTCTTGAATTAATAATACTCAATTTAATTAATCTTAATTACACTGAAGATGGTTTTATTTATTTACAAATAACAAGGGGAAGTGCTAAAAGAAATCACTTATTTCCTAATAATGTTAGACCCAATGTGGTCATTTTTACTTTTTCAAATAAAGATTTAAAAAACTTACTCAAAGGTGTTAGCGTTGGTATTTCTGAGGATATACGATGGTTAAGGTGTGACATCAAGTCTATTTCGTTGTTACCAAACCTTTTAGAAAAACAGAAAGCCTCAAATAGAGGTTTTTATGAGATTTGGCAATCAAGAAATAATCAAATAACAGAGGGGTCGACATCTAATGCTTTTATAATTAACACAAAAAATGTAATTTTCACTCATCCGGCTAATAATTTAATTTTGGGAGGTGTGACCAGAGATTGCGTAATCAGTATAGCTAAATCTAATGGTTTTTTGGTTAAGGAAAGCTCTTTTACTGTTAATGATATAGAAAAATGCAAAGAGGCCTTTTTAACAAGTACAACAGTTGGGGTGCTTCCAGTAATAAAAATTGATAAGTGTGTTGTAAACAAAGGTAAACCAGGAAAAATTACACTGGAAATTATGGATTTATATAATAAATTTCTAAAAAAACAAATTAAATGAACAATAATGACATATTTATTATCCATCCTTTTTTAAAGTTCTCAAAGTATAAACAGAAGTATTTCCTAGATGAGGCAAAAAATTTGGTAAAAGCCATAGATTTAAAATGCAGGGAAAGTTTTACAATTGGTTTAGAAAAGATTAGCCCAAAAACTTTTATTAATAAAGGTAACATTTCATATTTTAAAAAACAAATCAAAGAGTCTTCGCTAGATATAGTTTTTTTTAATGTAAATTTGACTCCTATACAGCAAAGAAATCTTGAAAATGAACTCAATGCAAAAGTAATAGATAGAACTGGTCTGATACTAGAAATATTCGGTTCAAGAGCAAAGTCGAATGAAGGTAAGTTAAGTGTTGAGCTAGCTAGTCTTCAGTTTCAAAAGAGTAGACTTGTTAGGTCTTGGACACATTTAGAAAGGCAAAGAGGGGGTGCAGGTTTTATGGGTGGACCTGGTGAAAAACAAATAGAATCGGATAAAAGACAATTAACAGAGAAAATAAACAGATTAAAAAAAAAGATTAAGAAGATTATTTCAATAAGAAATATCCAGAGATATAGAAGACAAAAAAATAAAGTTCCAGTTGTTGCTCTTGTTGGGTATACTAATTCAGGTAAATCAACACTCTTTAATAAATTAACTAATTCAAATGTGCTCTCTAAAGACATGTTATTCGCCTCATTAGACTCAACAATTAGAAAATCTTTTTTTAAGAATGTAAATATTCTGTTTGTTGATACTGTTGGATTTATTAGTGATTTGCCAACTACATTAGTTGATTCATTTAAATCGACATTAGATGAGATTATCCATTCTGACTTAATTCTTCATATACGAGATGTTTCTAATGATTATTATTTAGAGCAAAAAAAAGAGGTTTTGAAAATACTTAAAGAAATAGGAATTGATAACCAAGAAGAGAAAATTATAGATGTAATAAATAAGGTTGATCTAATAAATAATAAAAATCAATTACATAACTTTACTGATGAAAAAACAATTTTAATTTCAGCTTTGGAGGGTATTGGAATTGAAAATTTGAAAAATAAAATTTATCAAAAAATATTAATTTGATTTTCTATTTTAGTAATCTTATTAAGTTTGATGTGTCCTCTCTGGAAAACCCTTTTTTTACTAAATCAGAATAGTAGCCTTTAATAATTTTTGTAATTGGTAAATTTACATCAATATTTTTTGTTTCTTTTAACACAATTTTGAGATCTTTTAACATAAGTTTGTTCATGAAACCAAAATTAAATTTATTTGCCCACATTGTTTTTGTTCTGTTGTCAAATTGCCAAGATTGGCCTGCTCCATTACTTATTACCTTCATTAAATCATCAATATTTAATCTTTTTTTCTTTGCAAAAAATAATCCTTCTGCTACGCCTTGAATTGCTGAAGCCACACAAATTTGATTAACCATCTTAGTGAGTTGACCATTACCACTTTTTCCCATATAAACAACTGATTTTGCATAGTTATTAGAAATATTTTTTACAAAATTAATTTTTTTTTTATTACCTCCAACCATAATAGAAAGAGTTCCATTGATCGCTCCAACTTCGCCACCACTAACTGGTGCATCATAAAAGAAGCACTTTTTAATTAAAAATTTTTTATACAAAACTTTAGATATTTCTGACGATGCTGTTGTGTGGTCAATTATTATAGTGTTTTGCAAAATATAATTTATAATTCCATTTTTGTTTAAAAATATATCTTTTAAATCTTTGTCATTACCAACACATGAAATAATAATGTTGGATTTTGTTGCAAGTTCCTCTAAAGTTTCAAAAATTTGCAATTTTTTGTTTTTTTTAAATTTTGAAATAAAACTTAAAGTTTTTTTAGAATTTCTAGAAATTATATTTAATTGATCAACATGCTTAATTAAATTTTTTGCCATGTTAAAACCCATGACCCCAAGGCCTATAAAACCAACTTTTTTTTTCATTTTATTATAAATTTCAAATCATCATTTTTCGTAGTGATTAAAACCTCTTTATCTTCTTTCAATTCGTTACCTATTATCATCAAAGCAATTTTGTCCTCAATAAAGTTTTGAATAACCCTTTTAAGAGGTCTTGCTCCGTAGGAGGCTGAAAAACCTTCATTAATTAGCCAATCCTCAGCATTTTTATCTATATTAATTATTATTTTTTTGTCTTTTAATAATCTTGATAAATCTTGAACTTGAATTTTAAGGATTTCTTTCATTTCATTTTTAGTAAGTCTATTAAATAAAATTATTTCATCAATCCTATTAATAAACTCTGGCTTGAAATTTACTTTTATTTCTTCAAAAACTTTTTCTTTAGTGAATACCTCTATTTTACTTTGCTGTCCTTCAGAGAAACTAATATGCTCAGCTCCAATATTTGAGGTCATAATAATTATGGTATTTCTAAAATTTACTACTCTACCATGAGAATCAGTTAATCTACCATCATCAAAAACTTGTAATAAAACGTTGTAAATATCAGAGTGAGCCTTTTCTATTTCGTCTAATAGAATAACTTGGTATGGTTTCCTTCTGATAGATTCAGTTAATTGACCACCACTTTCATAGCCAACGTAACCCGGCGGTGAACCAATTAATTTGGATACGGAATGTTTTTCCATATATTCTGACATATCTAGCCTATAGAGTGACTTTTCTTCATTAAAAAGAAATTTTGATAACGCTTTACATAATTCGGTTTTACCAACCCCTGTTGGCCCTAAAAATAAAAAAATACCAATAGGTCTATTTGGATTTTGTATTCCAGCTCTGGATCTTAAAACTGCCGCGGATATTTTTTCAATTGCATCATTTTGGCCTATAACCATTTTTTTAAGTTCTAAATTCATTCCCAATAATTTATCTTTTTCACTTTCTAGCATTCTTTCAAGTGGTATGCCTGTTGTTTTAGAAATTACACTTGCTATTTCAGATGACGTTACTGACTTACTTAACATATTTTTTTTATTTTTTTGGTCTTCAAGATCTAAAAGTTGTTTTTCCAACATTGGGAGTTTTCCATAAGCTAATTCACCAGCTTCCGATAGTTTGCCTTCTCTTTGCAAAATGTTAAGTTTATTTTTTTCAAAATCTATTTCAGATTTTAACTTTTGCATATCAATAATTTTGTTTTTTTCATCTAGCCATTCATCGTTCTCTTTTTTATATTCACTTTCAAGCTTAGAAATTTGTTTTTTTAAATCATCCGATCTGTCTGAGGATTTTTTATCATCATCTTTTTTTAAACTTTCATATTCAATTTTACTTTGTAATAGTTTTCTTTGAATTTTATCTAATTGTTCTGGTTTTGAATCAATTTGTAATCTAATTCTTGAGGCAGCCTCATCCATAAGGTCAATTGCTTTATCTGGAAGAAATCTATCATTAATATATCTTTCCGAAAGTTCAACTGCTGATACAATTGCAGAATCTAGTATTTTAACTCCGTGATGTACTTCGTATTTTTCTTTTAATCCTCTGAGAATAGAAATTGTGTCTTCAATAGATGGTTCCTCTACAAGGATTTGTTGAAAACGTCTGGCAAGTGCTGCGTCGGCCTCAATATTTTCTCTGTACTCATTTAAAGTTGTAGCACCAATACAATGAAGTTCTCCTCTCGCTAAAGCAGGTTTAAGGAGATTTGACGCATCTAACGAACCATCAGCTTTTCCTGCACCAACTAATGTATGAATTTCATCAATAAATAATATAATTGAGCCTTGATTTTCAGAAACTTCTTTAAGAATATTTTTTAATCTTTCCTCAAATTCACCTCTAAACTTAGCTCCGGCTATAATCAAACCCAAATCAAGGGAAATTATTGTCTTATTTTTGAGTGATTCGGGAACATCATCATTTATTATTCTTAAAGCTAACCCTTCTACAATTGCAGTTTTACCTACGCCAGGCTCACCTATCAAAACTGGATTATTTTTAGTTCTTCTAGAGAGTACCTGTATACTTCTTCTGATTTCTTCCTCTCTTCCAATAACAGGGTCCAAATGCCCTTTTTTTGCCATTTCAGTTAAATTAGTAGAATATTTTTTCAAAGATTCGAGATCAATAGATTTTGAATGAGAATTAATTGTTTGTCCCTTTCTAAGTTTTAAAATTATTTCCTTTAGTTCGTCTTTTTTTATTCCAATTTTTGTAAGTTGATTATATACATCTACTCCTTTACAACATAATAATGTGTATAGCAAAATTTCCGGAGATATAAAATCA
>MDSZ01220205.1_pt1 | contig 15805 bp, 12 predicted proteins | sample 811201 | NCBI WGS metagenome assembly MDSZ01 (sample SAMN05326647, study PRJNA326480) | marine metagenome | isolation source: seawater | place: Indian Ocean: North | collected 2010
AAGAAATTCTTTCTTCTGTCAAACCGCAAGCCTCGGCAACTGTCAAATCTAAAAATATATCTCCTAAGGTTCTCTCTTTAGCTTGACCAAAGTTGCCCTCTGATTCTGCACGTGCAAGCAACAGCTGCAAGCCTTCACTACTTTTTACTAATTTGTAATAAATACTTTCTAAATAATTTTGCACACCCATCCGGCCGGCGCCTTGACCTGCTTCGATCTGCTGGCTCATCTTTAAATTTTGCTCCTCCTTTTCATCCTGATCAATCGCAGTATTGTTAATACCAGTGTTTGAAAGTAAAAACAGATCAGCTTCCTCGTGGCCTTCCTCTAGGGCTTTAAAATATGCCTGCCAGTTGATGGTGCTCCCTACCCAATTGCTGTCCTCATACTTCACGTCAGACAACACCGATCTGTTGAGTTGGCTATATTTTAATCTATGAAAAGCAGTGCCTGCGTTCACCATCAACTCGCCGTAGTCTCCCGCATGGTGACCTGGTGATATACCGATAAAAGAGTAAAACATGCCAATCCAATTCATCATTACGTGATCGTAATCAGTGAAATAAGCGTCGCCAGTTTCCACGCTAATTCCCGTGTCCACGGACGAGAGTATCGCCGAAGAAATACTTGGATGAATATCTCTTAGTTTTGTATCTAAACTATAGTATTTTAAAAGCTTCTCGTTATTAAAATGATGCCAGTACTTGTGAAGCCCTAAAGGCCCTTGGACACCCTTGTGGGTCATGTATTTCTTTGGCCTACTAGCTGATATCATATCAAAAGTTAAATAATTTTGACCTAAATTTGGCGCTGGTGTGCTAGTATCATATCCCTCAGACTGAGAAAACCACTTTGAGTTAGAGAGGTTGTCTTCTAGCCAATTAAATTCAAGCTGTGTCCAGTTTTCAGCATTCGATGGAGTAAAATCTGGTCTATTGTAAATTTCTTGCAGAAAATCTGGATATGCTTTTTTTCTTGTTTTTTTGAAAATAGGCGCGGGCCCGGTGACAACGGAATGATCTGAAGCAGAGTCTAAAAGAGTAATAGGCTCACCGATATCCTTGGAATCAAGGACTTCTGAATGGACATGAAACAAAACATCAATAAATTCTGGATGTGGAGAGTTTTTGTTTATATCGTAATTTCCAAGTGCGCCGCGAAGAACGTTTCTCAAGGCCATGTGATTTCTACCTGGATATTCGCCGTCTTGAGTTTGATCTGCATCCTCTTTAAATTCCGCCTGGTATGAATAACCATCGCCGTAAAACAACCCTAAACCTAGGCCGCCAAGCAAATCAATAGCTGTTTTGCTTCGGTACCGAGTTGCGTCACCTGTGGGGATTTCACCTGGAAGGGGTGCAGAGAAATTGGCTTTGTTGGTTATTTTTGTAAGGCCTCCGAACGCAACGCATTCTAAAGAGTCAGAATTATTCTTAACCATATCTGATAGGAATTTATGTGCTTTTCCTAATTCAGATGGGTCGCTCATTGCTTGGATTGCTCGGGGTGGCATAGTAAAGAATTTCAAAGAACTTAAATCATTAATTAAGGTACCTTTTGTGGTCTCCAATAAATTATCAACTATGCTTTGCATTGTTTCTTCAACAGCAGGCGGAAGCTCAAAAAAACCATTATCGCCGCATGGACTAGGAAGTGCATCAGCAAGAGGATTAGAATTAGGAAATGCAAATTTAGCAAGATCTTTAATTTTATTCTTGAAAGATTCTAGTTCTTGCCTTATTTGTTCATCACACTCTTCTGGAGTTAGACCAGCTAGCTGCAGCTCTTCACATCTTAAATCATAGTCGTATATACCGTCACAAATGTCATCTATTTGTGCAGGTCTTGCGTTTATAAAGTCACAGATTTCCAACCCATTGGCCAAATCAGGGTGTTGTCCGAGGTTGATAAAAATAGTAGCAATATCACTCTTATTATCAACGATATCGTATACTTTTGGCCAATCGACGCGAGTTTTAGTTAAACACAGATCTAAAGTTGCTTCACTAGCCTCAGCAGCAAGCAAACTACAAAGCTGTTCGGGTGAAAGTATGCTAATTAAATCGCGTAACCATCCTTGCATGTCGGCAGGCGTCATGCCGGCAGGAAGCTTTTGGCGACCAAGCGTTGGCAGTGGTACTGTTTCAGGAGGTAGTTCACCAACAGAAGCGCCGAGAGGACCAGTGTCGTCCGCGGCGTCGAAGCAAGTGTTAATAAGCTCCGTCAACATTAGATTTAAGAGTTGCCCTAAGACTTGGGCGATCATTCCAACAAACATGTGTAACAATTTTTTGGTGTAATCACCTATTAGGTCATCTGTGTTCATACTATCAGGAAGCATTATTTTAGGAATGTTTATCTCTGGTGGTACAAACTGCTTTTTGAGTCGATCAAGGAAATCATCACCCCAGTTTTCAAAACCTCCTCCCCAATCTTGTGGGTCATTAAGCAATATGCTAGGTAGTTCCATAATAGAACCAACTACGTTAACGCACAAGGCTTGTATATCTGCGATGCCTCGTAAGTAATCTAAAAATGCACCTGCTTGGCGCGCAGTTTCTGCTATTCCTTGACCACTAACTTGCCCGACGCCTGGTAAACGGGCGGTTCCATTTGGAAGTCGTTCTAGGGCCTCTCCAAAATCAGCTAAAGGGTTTAATATCGCGTCACCATCTAAAACAGACTCATATTGTGTCTCTAGCGGCTCAAGAAAGCCTGCTTCTACAAGGAGAGCATCAGTTTCTGAATTAGAGTAGCCATCTGACAGTAAAGTTTCTCGTTCTCTATCAATTTCCCACCAAGTATAGCGTGTGGTTACACTCTGAATTCCGGTACCGAACACACCATCATCAAATCCAAAAAGCGCGTCGGCGGCGGTTTCGAAGCCTTGGGTTGCTGCATCATCAACAATTATATATTCGCCCTCAGGATAGTGTTCTGGTTTTCTTAATCCTGGTACCAGCTCTATTCCTACTCCGCCCTTTTCTAGATTAAGTAAAATATTTGTAGCTTCAGCAGATAATCCAGAATCAGATGCTGCTGCTGTCATATATATGACAGCAGAAACAGGGGCTCCTTCAAATCTAGGATCAAGTCTTAACTCTTGCTCAGACATGTCATCGTGTTGCGCCTGAGTTGTCGCGTTTTGTTGTTCTAGTCTATCAATAATTGCTGTAGATTGCGGGCCTAGAGCCTCATCGACCGCCTCTTCAGCGCTTGATAAATAAGGAGCAAGACTTGGATCGACAGACACTATTAAGCCTTTACATTTTTCGATACCCAAGCCTTTAATAAGCTCAAGCATTATAAATTCACAAATTGCATCAGCAGTAGTTGGAATGCCGTATTTACTACTTAAGCACATTAAAAGCAAAGAAACAATTGCCTCAGGATCCAAGTGATGTATAAAAGTTCTGTATAATATTCTTAAAGCTTCTTCACCCTCCGAGCTTTTAGAGCGCTTGAGTGATTTACTTTTTGCGTCTAGTGCGGCCTTGTTAGACTCTGAATCTAAGGCCGATGTGTCTTTGTTGTTAGCTCTTTGCCAAGCTTCTCCGCACTTCGACTCAATTATTTCTTGATATTTTAAAGCAGCTTCATCTAGTGTAGAGTTAGAATTCTTAAACTCTTCTATCAATTTTACACAGTCAATGTCTTCTTCTTTATGAGTCCTGTCTTTAGAAAGCCATATCATGTGAGGCGGCACTGAATATGCTTGTAGAAATTTGATCCATGTATTTAATTCTGGATCTTTTTCTAATTTTTTACTGTAGGTTATCATGTTGAGATACGACATGATATAATGAAGCGTTCTAGTTCCTTCTGTATCTATAAATTTGTCACGTAACCAAGGCAAAGCTTGTGTACACAAAAAACCACTTCTTTTTGCGCCAACCACTCCATTAAGTTCATCATCGGTAATATAAGGATCAAATTCAAAAACAGATGATTTGATACTGGGAGATACGGATTTAGACATTTTCTTAAGATCTGGCGAGTAGATAACAAAAGAAATTGTTTCGCGGACGTCGCCTCCGGTCTTATTGTTGTCACGAACACCAAACTGTATTAAGTCATCGCCGAAATCCTCTTCGTCACTTAGACCGGCAGAAGTTAGCCTAGAAAAAAAAGAAAAATCTGAAGTATTAGGATATACTTGTTTTTTTAAAAATTCATCAATTATTTCTGGAAACTGTTCTATTCTTTTAATTTGATTTTGTATATTGTAGTCTACACCATTGGTGTTTTGAATTACACCGCCGTCCGATCTAAAAGAATCTACTTTAGATTCAAGCTTTATAAAAATGTTAACTAAATCTATAACAACATCTTTTATTTCTGAAACTTTGATAGAAAAAATATAATCTCGGCCTTCGCGAAAGCCCTGATATGGGTCAACTTCTTCTCCAGAAAATTTATCAGAATAAACAACACCAAGCGGGAAGTTATCTCGATAAGGAAGGTTGGATTCTGCTAGCCCGTCCAAGTAACCAACCGGTATTGCAAAAAGCATTTTTTGGTTATTTGGATTTCCAGTCTTGGCTGAGAGTTTTGATGCTACTTTGACAAAATATTTGTCCATTAGTTGCTTGTATTTTCCGCCAGATTTTGTATATTCAGGACTGCTAATATCTTTTCCAAGATACTCTAATAATATTTTAAAAGCTTTTTGTTTTAAATCTGCTTCAATCTCTGTTTTTTCTGTCTCTTTTAAGGCAATTGTTGATTCTGAAGAAGTTGTTTCTCCTTCATCGATCATGTCTTGAGTTAAAAGTTCAGCAGCAGTTTTTCGGCGGCCAGTCATTGACACAAAGTAATAATATCCTTCGGAGTATCTGTGTCTGTTTTTTTCTAACTGTGTTGTGTAATTTACTTGGCCTGTTGAAGAGCTTTTTTTATTGTATTCAGTAAAATTAAAATATGCTAATTTGACATCATTATTTTCTATATTTACCCAATTTGAATTCGACCCAGGATCAATTTCTGATGCTGCTGCAGCAATTTCAGGACTTGGGGTTTTTTTGTCATATAGAACGTTATAAAAACTGTGTGCTACAATGTGATCAGCAGGAGTTGAAGCAAATCTTCTTAAATAATGTGGCCTGGTGTATAATAATCTAGTAGAATTTTTTGTCCAACTGCTGTTATGACTAGCTGCAATTACAAAACCAACCCAAATCCCGGTCATGCTTTGGGTTATTTCTTTTACAACAATTGGTGTACCTAGACCAATTTCAATACCATCGCCATCTTCTTTTTCTGGGTCAACCAATTTACCAGAATTATTGACGATTAAGTACCCTTCATCATCCCAGCCTAATTTAAGTGGAGTCTTGTACTCAGACGGAGCTAATCTAACCGGTAAATAACTGCTTGATCGACTACCGCTTGATAATTTCTTGTCTATTAAAGCGCCAATGTAATGCGTTGCTCCATCAGACTGTGTGACACTGGATTCCATTCTGGAATCAGTTGCAATAATTAAGCCAGAATTTAATGTATCTGATGGTGGTGGTGTGCCTGTTGGATTTATTTCTGCCATTCTAGTTTCCTATTTATAAATTAGTTTACTTTATTAAATCTACTATTTATAAACTCATCTCCACTTTCTAAAAGAAAGTTATTTCGATATCCTGCCATATTTGTTAAAGACTTTAATATACTCATCTCTGTTTTCGCTGCAGCCCTCATGCTTTTTAACTGACCAGCAGGAATCAGAGTCACAGACTTTGTAGTAAATTTTCCAAAAAAAGGTGAATTATGCTGGTGATTTTGCACCGCTTGATTATATTTCATCTGATACTTGACATATGCATGAAACATTTTTGTTAGACTTTCTACATACTCACTTAATTTAAACAGAGCGTTTCTTAAATTTTCACCCTTTGGTATTGGCTGCAATCCTTCTTCATCATTGTTCGCCATTATTTCAATGCCGCTAAGACTTCTTATTTCTCCACCTTGAGAATTAAACTTGTCTGTATTAGTTACCAGCTTTAAAGATTCACGACCAATGATACGTACATGATCTGCCTTCACCGCAATACCAGATTTTGCATCAGCTTTTTTTCGATTTGCTTCTAAACCAATGCCAAAATTATTATCTATATCAGTTTTTTGAGATATATAAACTCTTGCCGCGTCAAGAAAAAAGTTTGGATTTGTAAAATGTCTTTTCTTTTTCTTCTTATCATATCTTTTTGGTTTTGAACCACCCACTCCTGCAGCAAGATCGATCGAGTCGCACTGAGTGTGCCCAAACCCACCATAACCGGTTGATTTATGACCACTTCGATCATTCCCTATAACTATAAAAGCGTTATTATCTGGGCCTTGTTTTACCCATTCACTAGGACATTTTATTCTATTGATTTTAGGCTGTATTCTTCTTGTTCCAAAAACACCAGAAACACCTTTTTTTCTAAGCTCTTCAATTGTAGTATCAGACACCACCTCTTCGTCGCCGGTGTTTCTTCTATCAATTGCTCTTTTTTTCAATTGAGTTAAGTATTGTTCTTTACCAGTTGGAGCATCCGCAAGAGATCTTGGCGGTAAAGAATCTGCGCCGGCTTGCCACGATGGTGCATCTTCAAGTTCTGGATCTAAAGGAATTGGCGTTGCAGCAGGGGCTGCTGGCGGTGGTGACAGTTCACCAACAACTTCTGCACTCGGATTTGCAGATTGTAACCCATCTACATATTCCTGAGCTTCTTCAAATTTGTTAAATGTCTTGCTGTCTTTTACACCATCACTATCATAAGTTGTGACTTCGTAAATCTGCTGGTATCCTTGTGTCCCAGGCACCGTAAAATCACTAGTTGTAATCGTCGATATGCTCATGTTTAATATTTCTCGCCGTTTATCTCAGCGGCTTTTGCAATTTCTTCAAAAGAAACAACATTTTTGTTTTTCCACCATTGAAAATGCATATAATCATTTATGTTGCTGTCCCAAGAGATCTTTTGAACTCTGTCGACAACATTAGGTATGCCCAATAATTCACTTATTATTTGTTTGTCTGCTCCTGACCATTTGTCGCCACCTCGATATCTTTTTTTAAGAAAAGTACCATTTCCCCATATCATACCACTAGTTTCACAAAATGTTATGACCCAATCTAAAGGATTTGAGTTTGGTGGGCTAATCGGTGCTAAATTATGTTGTGTTTTTAAATACCCTGACAGTTTCGAATCATTTGGCTTGTAAGCAAAAGGCGAGCTTTTAAACTGATCTGCTGTTCTAGGGGATCCATCGAAACCAAAACCTTCAAAAAATACGGCATTTTTAATATCAGACACAGATTCATTATAAACACCCAATGCGTGCAGCGCCTCGTATGAACCTTGTGTTAGATTGGCCAAGTATGCATTTGTAAAGCAAGTTGCTGTCAACTCTCCTTTATTGTCATATCCATTCAAACACGGATCTATATCAATTGCTAAGCCATAACTATGCAAAGATACACCATTACGCAACCTAGGAGGCGCCTTTGCTCTAAAACCATGGGTAACTTTAAACGGTGTCCATCTAGCTTTTCTAGTTGCAACCTGCCAAGCTTTTTCTATAACCGGACGCAAACAGGACCAAACTTTAACACCATCTTTTTCACTATTATGCATAGATGATTGATTATTTTTTTTGCGTGTCAAATAAACAAATCCAGAAAGTTTGTATCCTGGTAATTTTTCTATTTCGTTTTTCTTTTTATTTATATAGTCTTCTTTTTTAGGATAAAACGGTATCATTGTCACTAGTTGTTGATATGCTGTCGCTCCTTCAGGCCGGCTCAGTTGTAAACTATCACACTGTATGCTTGTAGAAGAAAATCTGCCCGATGCATTGGTTTTTTTATAATCAAAAGTAGATAATCTAATCGGTGAACTTATACATTCAGCTGCAGGATTTGGTTTTGATTCGTTCGTTGATAGTGCAGAGTCGACTTTTTTTCTAACGTCTTCAACTCTTTTTCTAGCCTTCTTTAATGCGTCAAGACGAGCAGCGTCGACCAAGATAGGCTTAATTTCATTTTGAATTTTTGCAGATATATCGCCAGAATTATTGTTATCTGGTCCAGGCCCACCCGGAGGAAAATTTTCTTTACTGAATTTAGAAAATATCTGCATTTCATCTCTTATCGTCTTTTGTACTTGAGGATCCTCCACAACCGAAGCTACATCTTCTATATAAGTTTTATCGACGGCGCTGATCTCCATTTGTTTTTTTAATACTTTTTTAAGATCTGCTTCTAAAAGGGACAAATATTCATATTCTGCTATTTTCTTTTTTGACTGCAACCAAGAAGAATACTGAGAAGAAAAATAAGAACCTTTTGATAAGTCAATTGTTTTTTTATCACCTATTTTTTTAAAATATGGAGAAAAAATATCTCCTAACAGTGGTCCTGAGGCGACAAGACCCCAAGCACCAATAAGAGTAAGTAATTCTTCAAAATTGTTAACTTGCACCTCTAAATCACTTTTAAGCTTGTTGTAAGAAAAAATAGCGGCGTCTGAAGTTTTTGATGCTAAAGTTGCTGCGTGATCGGGCACGCTAGTATTTCCAGGAAGAGTTATTGTGTGAGACTTTCGAGGATTAGAGATTATACCAGTTGAATCTGAAAGAAAATTATTGAATAGATTAAACGCATAACTTACTCTTTGATCTTTTTCTGGAACATGCAAAGTGATATATTTATATTTGGTTGGCTCATCCACAAAAAAAGAAAATTTCTGGCCAGATGGTTTGTAGTTTTTTGCAAATTTGTCTTGCTGTTCTAGCCTTTTAAAAAAACTATTTGTAGATGGTTGGCCAGGCTCCATTATATAATTAAATTCCAAAGGTGTTTGAGTTGCAAACTTCAAAAACAAGTCATGAATAACAGTGGAAGGGGGTTGCGCCTGACCTGGGCCATCTGTAGACTTTGGTGACACATAAGGTATTAATATTTTATCCTCACCATTAGTAATAAAATTAATTCTTCTTATTTCCGGTATTGCCTCTAAAGAACTAGGGGCATTATCTGCTCCAGAATCTTGCATGATCACTAGTGAAGCCAAAGCGACGGCGCCGGCTCCGTCTGCAGTTAAAGTAATATAGTTTAGCTTAGAGCCTATATTCGCGTGAATGTGCTTTTTTAATGTGTTGACTACTTCCTGATGAAAAAGAACAAAATCACCACCAGTATAAGATCCATCAAAAGTAGAAAAAATTCTTTTTGTTGTTTTACTTACTGACAGCAAATCTTCTGCCCCAGGTGTCGGGGTCTTAATAGAAGAAAGATGGCTTTTAAGCACTCCTAAAGCTTTTTTGTTCTCGTCGCTATCACAATAAGACCTAACAGTCTTTTTACTTTTAGAAACAACACCTTTTTGAACTAGCTTACCTTTAGAATATTTTTCGATTCTTGAAGAATCCCCAGCCGCTGTTCCAAACCCACGTGAATAAGACATTTCTGGAATTACTAGAACGTAATTTCTACCATCTCGATCGAGATCTTTTATTTGTGGAGCTATTTTTTCTCTAAAATCATTTCCTGCAATAGACGCAGCGGCGATGGCTTGTTTTTTTGTAGTTTCTGGACCGTGGATCCATGGAAAGCCAAACCCAGCTGTATCGTGAAAATAATATATGAGTTCTATCGGCGCGGTAACATCTAGCATCTTAGGCGCATATATTATTGTTTCCCTACCTTGATCATATGGGCGATCAACTATGTCTAAATATCCGTTCTGTCTAAGATTTCCAACCCACAAAAAACTATTTAAGCCGGCTGGGGCAGGCCCAGAGATATTATGTTTGTATGATGTTGGAGCTTGAACAAGACTTTCGAAAAAATGAGACTTTGTCTGTATAGACCCAGCACCAAAAACCCCTGTTTTAATTTTGTTTTTTATTTTATGTAAAGTTGGACCAGGCTCAAGCGCTCCGACAGTGTGCCCTGCATAAAAACCCGGCGCTGGGCCGGTCAAGGGATCGTCGGAACATGGCGCGAAGGCGCCTTGAGGCGAAATATCTACTTCAATAGGGGACGGTATGTATTCTGATGCCACCGAAAGAATAACACCATTAGTTGAAGTAGAGCCTCCGGCTGAGGAGCCTACAAAATCGACCCATATTAAAGAACCAGGCTGTACAGATCCTAAATTCGCTGCAGCTTGCTTCATTGCAATGAATTCTGGGTGGAAAGAAATTATTTGCTCATCTTGTTTAGTCTCGCAACCAGGCCATGGTAAGTCAGCAGTCAGTTCTGGAATCTTTGCGATGACTCTTATTGGACTAGTCTTGCCTTTCAACACGGATACCTCTTCCCACCAAGAGCGTGAACCATTGATTGATGCATTTTTAGTTAACTGACCAGCAGTAGTAGCTTCATTTGCAGCCGTTGGACCAGAGAGTACTTTTAAAACAACTGCGAGCCATGGGCCTGAGCGAGGTCCTGCTGATTGAAACAGATCGCTGTCGTATCTATCTCGCACTTGTTTGCGAGCTTCTTGGAGAAAAGTAACATTTGGATCACGTGGGGCGCTGAAGGAAGTTGGATTAACTGGATTTAATTCTCCAAAGTCGTAACTTTCCCAGACAGCCCAAGGACATCTAATTTTAATTTTCTTGTCTTTTCCAGCCATTTAGATAGATCCAGTTTATTCTTTTTCTTTAATGATATCATACAACTCTGTTTTCTCATGTGAAGTTAAGCCGCTGGATCCACCTTCTTTGCGCGTGAGCAAAGAAGCTAGCTTAACTAACTGCTCGTTTGATCTTTGCAGTGTTTCTAAATATTTTGCAGCGACGACGCCACAAGATTGATGACGTTCATCAGAGGCTTTCATATAGCCAGTTAAGTGTATAAGAAGATCAGATGCAAGCGCGCGGTCATTTTTAATATTCTCAATTGCTTCTTCAATAAACTTTGAAGAATTTATATGTTGCCCTTTTCCCATTGTTTTTTAAAATCCCTGTATCGCTTTCTTATTCTATTTAGATTATTCACAATTTGCTTCGTGTTGAGTCCCGTGATTTCTCTCATGTACAAATAAATAGCCTTTTTATTAAAAATCTCTATGTCTTCGATGTTTTCAAATAGAATATTAATGGCATCTAACACTTTTTTTTCATTATCTTTCAACTTCATGTTTTCCCAAGACTTTATTTCTTGGAAAAGATGTTGCCAAAATTCGTAATTTTCTCGGGCGCTTTCATATTCATGTTGCGCAACTAATTTTGTTTGTTCAACTTCAGAATTTATGTCTTCATATTGAACATCTCTCTTTAGACGCTTCGAATTTTGTTTTACTTTGTGAATAAACCAGTTTTTAGTTATAACACTAAAGTAAGAAAATGCTTTAGACTTCTTGTTGGTGTCGTACTTGTCTAAAATAGTTATTAGCCACAGCTTGCAGTCTTCCTTAAGGTAATCTATGTTGGGCAGATTTGTAAACTTATAAGTATAAACGATCTTTTCAACTAATTCATCTAATGCCGGTCCTATAAACTTAATATATAGTTCTGAACGCTCTTCTTTATTGTCAGTAATCGCGTATCTTATGATTGCATCTTCATGAACCTTGGTGAAATATCTATTTTTATTCCGGCGGCGGCGTTTCGTCTTCTCTGTCATCTTGTTCTTCCAATACTTCAACGTTGAAGTGCTTTTCTTGTATGTCTATAACATCATTTATTACTTCTCTTGAATGATCAATAAGCTCTTTTAGCGTTTCGTCTCCATAAAACATCTCCAGAGCATGAATACCTTCCAAGTGATCAGTAAAAGACTCTAAAGTGTTCAAAATATTTACAAAATCTTCCTCTACGCTGTTCATGTTATTTATTAACCTTAGAACATACCATACAAAGAAAAAATTAGTTAATACACTAATATATAAAAGAAAAGGCAACAAGCCAAATAAAAAAATTAATAGCAAGGCGTTAAGAAGCAGGGACAATCCTATAAAATATCTATTCATTATCGCTCCACAATCTATTTTTTAGTTTTTCTTTCTCCATACGTACCTCATCGCGTATTTCTTTTATAGATTTCTGCACAACTGAGCCTGTTTTTGAGTCTTGTTCTGAAACTTCGCCGATTATTTTAAAACTAGAAGGTAGTTTTAGTAACTCCTCTCCAAAACAAACAGGACATTCTTGCGCTGCCTCACTCATGGCATGCCTTTCAGTGAACAAGTGACCACATGCGCTGCATTTATAGTTATACTTAGGCACTTTTAATAACATTCTTCAGCTTATCTCTTATTAAGATTAGCTGATCTAAATCATATATGTCATTCCAAAATTTTTTTTCTGCCGGCTCAGTTTCGAACCCTTTAACAAATCGGTTAATGCAGAAATACAAGCTTTTACATTCTTCTTTATTAAGATCCAGCATTAATCACCCCCTTCGGAGATAGGATATTCATTCTCCGAAAGAATTTCGTCTGGGCCAATTTTAAAAACAGGTGGATTCATGACAAAAAGTTGCCCCTCTTCGTCTGTTTGAAAATTAAAACCTTTTAAAACTGGGACTATGTCACTTTGTTCAAGTAGTGACTTTTGAAGTGCCATCATTAATGCCCCTAGGGCTTCATCAGATAACTTAAGCATTTTTATTTCTCCTTATTTCTTTTCTAAGTTTCTTAAAACAAAACTCAATGCCTTGATCGATCTTTATTCTACTCTTCCATCCGAGTCTATTAAGTCTTCTAGTGTTAGCAACAGTACTTAAGACCTCTCCGGGCCGGGATTGGTGGTGTTCAAACACCACATCTGGAAAGTGCTTGTTGACAATTAATTTGATTTCATTCAAAGAAATGTTATTTCCAGTACCAACATCATAACTTTCCATATTAAATACCTTTTTACAATTCATAGCAAACATATTAGCTGATACTACATCTTGAACATGCACCATATCTCGTCGCTGTTCTCCGTCGCCGGTTATAAATGGCGTCTTTTCTTTTCTAATGTATTCCATAAAGTTGGCTATAGCAGTCGTGTAAGGACCATCTGCTGGTTGATCCTCTGAATATACGTTGAAATACCTCAAAGATACAGTTTCTAGGCTGTATAGTCTTCTATACAAGTTACATTCTAGTTCTGAGATTCTTTTTTGCAATCCATAAGGATTTGTAGGGCCTAAATCATCATCATTGCCAACTACAGAAGAAGAACTTGAAAATATGACACGCTTTACACCTTTTCTTCTTGAATAGTCTAACACAGTAGATGTCGCTAAGACATTATTACGCATAGTTTTAACAGGGTTTTCTACGCTGTAGGTAACACGAGGCCAGCAGGCCATGTGAAACACGTAGTCTGGATTGAAATCCCAAAAAATATCATGTTCTGAAGAACGGTTCTCATAGTTTAGACATTGTAAAATGTCTTCACCACGTTTCAAGTCCACACCTAAGACCTCATGGCCCTCATCTTTAAGAGCACGAATCATATGTGAACCAATATAGCCCATATCTCCAGTAACCAAACACCTCATTTACTGTTTTTCTACCTGTTCTTGAATCCAAGCAAGGGTTTTTTCCATTCCAACTCGAAGACTTTGCGAATAATCCCAGCCTAACTTCTCTCTAATCAGATTATTGTCGGAATTGCGACCTCTGACGCCCTCTGGACCTGGAATGTTTTTAATAACCAAGTTCTTTCCAGTGATGTCAATCGCCATTTGGGCAAAATCATTGATTGCGATCATCTCTTCAGAGCCAATATTGACCGGTCCAGTAAAATCAGAGTCCATTAAGCGGCGTGTTGCCTCAATACACTCGTCAATATATAGAAATGAGCGTGTTTGCAGGCCGTCGCCCCACACCTCAACGTGAGTTCCGTCCTCAGCTAGGATAGCTTTTCTGCAAAGAGCGGCTGGAGCCTTCTCTCGGCCACCATCCCAGGTACCTTCAGGGCCAAAAATGTTGTGATATCGAGCAATTCTTACATTTAGACCGTGATTTCTTGCAAAAGCAAGGTAAAGTCGTTCACTAAAGAGCTTTTCCCAGCCATATTCAGAGTCAGGAGCAGCAGGATAAGCGGAATCTTCCGTACATTTTGGGTTATCCGGGTCTAATTGGTTGTACTCAGGGTACATGCACGCAGAAGAAGAGTAAAACACCTTCTTTACACCCTTCTTTACACATTGATCGGCAATATTTAAGTTAATAGTAGCTGAATTGTGCATAATATCTGCGTCATTCTCGCCTGTAAAGACAAAACCGGCGCCACCCATGTCTGCAGCGAACTGATACACCTCATCGATATCATCTGTCATTGCATCACAGACTACAGGATCCCGCAGATCTGCCTGATAAAACTCATCTGCAACTTCATTAATATCAAAAAACTCATGAAACTTTAAATCAACTCCACGAACCCAATGACCTTCTTCCTTCAATCTTTTAACCATAGCGCCGCCAATAAATCCGCCGGCTCCACAAACCAATATCCTTTTCATGATTTTCTCCTAATTTGTAATTTTATCTAAAAAGTCTTTGGCAACATGAAAATATGTTCCCTTGTTTTTAGCGTATTCTACGCCTAAACGTTGTTTTTCTTCTCTAGCTGATTGATTTTTAGTATAAAAATCAACTTTCTTCTCTAAATCTTGATAATCTTCTACATAAACAGCAATACCATCAGTTGCTTCCTCAGCCATCTTACAGTCTGTCAACACCACACATCCATAAGCCAAGCCTTCGAAGATTCTCTCCGTAGGAAGGCCGTTTTTAATGTTATCATCTGCATTAAAGCCTAAACATATTCTTGTTCTAAGAAATCCATGCTCTAACCTGTCTTCATCTGTTATAAATGGAGGTGAAAAGTAAGCAAAACAATTAAATTTAGCCCTTAGTTGCTCTACCCAGTCTTTTTTGTAGGCGCAACCAACAAAAGATGCGTCATATGTCTCATTACGGCGCGCAATATAACTATCTACATCATTTGGATGGATATTTGCTGCAAAAGGCAGATTAACATAGTTATCTAGCTCTAAATATTGTTTAAAATTCTCTCCCAAGATAGAAAAATCTGGTTTTCGATAATATTCACCTGTAAAAAAATGCTTTTTGAAAGGAAAATGTTCAAAATGAGGCAACACATTGTGAAAAGTCCAAAAAACCCAAGTTGTATTCTCAAATTTTTCGGCCAAAAAACGAAAATCATCTTTCCAGTTAGGTCGGCGATAGTCATAAAAGTTATCACACATGACAAAAATCTGATCTTCTGAATCCTGAACCTGATTAAAGTCGGATATTTGTCCAACCTCCAGCCCATTTAAAGAAAACCCGTTTATAAACTTTTCAGTCATAAAGAAGTGAGTACCACGAGTAGGGTATTCAGGAGTATTAACCATAAAGACTTTTTTAATCATATTAATCTCCCTTTTCTATTCTGTGGCTGTCAGAATCAAAGTGTTGAGTTGAGAACTCAAACAACTCTGTATCTTCTAAAGCAATAATTTGATGGCGCAAGCCTCTGTAGACATGAAAATTATCACCTTTTCTTAAAATAGCAGTCTCAGACTTCATGATATCGTCACTTTCAGAAAAAAGCACTTGCACTTTTCCAGATTGAACATAAAAAACTTCGTCCTTTAGCTTGTGATAGTGCCAAGAACATCGTTTTCCCTTTGCAAAGTAAAGAAGTTTGCCACAATACTCTTCGTTATTAACAATCCACTTTTCGAATCCCCAACCCTTAGGCACAAATTTAATTTCCAAAGAAGTCTTCATCTTTTATTCCTTTATCATCAATGTAAATGTCGCCGGCTGGTTTGCCCAAAACTACTCTATCGTACTTTACTCCCCAA
>MDSZ01044444.1_pt1 | contig 15803 bp, 13 predicted proteins | sample 811201 | NCBI WGS metagenome assembly MDSZ01 (sample SAMN05326647, study PRJNA326480) | marine metagenome | isolation source: seawater | place: Indian Ocean: North | collected 2010
ATAATGTTGATATTGCCATGTGTTTCTCCTATTTATCGAAAATTAGTTCCCTAATTTTGCAATTTCTCCTGTGTTTTTAATTCTTAACGGTATGTAAATAAATTCAACTGATTTAACTGGCTCAATTGCTATATCAACATACAACTCATTTCTGTCTATTCTTGTAGGTGTATTATTTGTTTCATCACATACTACTAAGAAGTCAAATAATGCTCTCTGTCCAACTAGTTCTAGCAAGAATGATTCAATTGCTTGTTTAATTTCATTTCTTGTTAGTTCATCATTTGGTTCAAATATAAATGGTTTTGCAATAGCGTCCAATTGGTTTCTTAAGAACACTGTTAATCTTGATACATTTATTCTGTCTAGTGCAGAAGTTGAACTTGATGCAACTTTTGTTAAGTTACCAAAGTTCACTATTCCAGCACCTGCAAAGAATGTAATTGGATTAACTTTTGCTGTGTGTAAAGAATCTCTAATTGACTCTGATAATGATACTGCTTCAAACTCGCCAGTACTAGCCTCAATGTAGCCTACGCCAGTTGCGTTATCCACTACACCTCTTCTTGTACCAGCTGGTGCGAACCATGGGAATCCAATGTTGTCATTGTTAGCCAAAGTTCTTAGTATCATGTGTGCAGGTGGCACAACTATTGTGTTTCCTCCGTTATCTGTAGTTTGTCCTGACGGATAAAATACTCCTAGGAATTCGCTAGATGTTACTAGTCCATCTTCGCCGTCACTTGTTGCTCCGGCTGTGTTGTTCGACCAGTTGCTCACTGCTGTTGATGTACCTGCCAGTCTAAATGGTGTGTCTCCTACTACAAACGCTGTGTTGTTTCTGTCTGTGTTTAACGCAACCATGTTAGATATAACTTCAGGATAACCTGGACAAGCAATAACGTTGAAACCTCTTTGGTCTTCTCTAATTGCTTGGTTTGTGTCTATCTCAGATTTTAGTTGGTTAACAACAACTTGTCTCTGTGCTTTTCTTCCGAAAGTGCCTGAGCCATCTGCGTTGTTAGTTGATTTGGTTACCCATCTGTCAGGATAGTAATTAGATACTGTTTCATTACTTTGTCTAACGTTTCCTAGTCCAGTTGATCCTGAACCTGGATATTTTGTTGTAGTAATGTGGTTGTTTTTGTATTCTTTTACATTGTATCCTGATCTTCTAGTGTTGTATAGAAGTATTGATTTTGGATATAGGGACGGATCTGGTGCATCTGGATCTAAGAAGTCATCACTTAAAAGATCTTTTATAGAAGAGGCTGTACCAGCGCCTGTGGCATTACCTGGTTTAGCTTCTGCTGTTGTGTGATATCTTGCATCTGCAAACACAATACCATCTTCTGTTGTTTGATCTGCTTTGTCAACTAGTTCAAATTTAGCACCTGTTGTTGTTACAGTTGTTCCATTTGAAGTGTTTGTTGAACTGATTGTTGCAGATGTGTTGTATCTGTAAAGTTTTGGATAATTTTCTAAGTCACTTGTATCAATCCATAAGTCGTTGTTAGCCAACGCTGTACCATCTGACTGTGTAGTTGGTTCGGTTGCACTAAATTGTGGACCATTTGGATCTGTGTCTGAGTAAACTTCTAAGTATCCTTTGAAAGTTGTTCCGTTGTGTACCATGATATCAGCATCTAAGTTTGTGTTGTACCATAATGTGCCATCTGCTGGCTCATCAGTTGGTGCATTCAACGATGCTGTGTATGATAATCTTTTGAAATTTGAAAATACAATGGTTGCAGGTAAAGCCGTTGAGTCTTCTGTTGCACCTGCCGGTACATCGTATAAGTTGTCAAGCAATGTAGAACTGTTTGCAGTGAAAGTTCCATATGAATGAGCAGTTGCGGCGCTGAAGCCTGCAGTTGCTAATGGAGTGTTGGTCACGTCATATGCTCTTATCTCACCACCAAGTTTGTGCTTGATTTGGATAGCGCCTTTGAATTCACCTGAAGAAACAATTGATGCTTCAATGTTTGTAAATCCAGCACTTGAAATTGCCGCTACAAAGTCTTCAGAATCTGCTACTGTAGATCCGTCTAAGTTTGAAACTGTTACTGTTTTACTTGATAGAGCCGCTTGTCCTTTAATTGACTCGGCCATTACAAATGAACCTTGTAAAGCTCCTGGCTCTGTTGTTTTAGATGTAACAACTGTTTCGCCGCCTTCGTATCTAAATATTTGGAAGTCTCCTACTGGTGGAGTAGTGTCTGAGTCGTCCACAATGTTCTGTTCAGTTACGTTAAATTGTGCGTAAAGCGTACCTGCTGAAATGCTAGTACCACCATTGCTTGGATCTAAGTTAAAGATAGCTGTGTGGTTGTTCGCATAAAGCGGTGTGCTTACTGTACTAAATGTCGCAGAGCTGGCACTGTAAAGTTTAGTAACTAAATTTGCACCTGAGTTAGGTGAAGTTGTTTTAAACCAAACTGATCCACTTGGTCTGTTGTCTTCTGCTGTTTTCCAAGTTGGTCTGCTTGAGTGTGCCGCCTGTAAAAATTGTGCACCTTTGTAAGTGCCTGCTGTGATTCCAACTATTGAAAGGATTGTACCTGTACCAGTTGAAATGTTAATTGTGTTAGAGCCTCCTACAGAGTCACCAAAGTTTGTACCATTATGATAAATTTCAAATTTTCCTGACACTGCGTCGACTGCCGCTGTTACTCCGTCAACACCTGCATTGTTAATTGAGGTTGCTAACGCGGCGAAAGTTGTTCCTGATAGTGTAACTGTTTCACCGTTGATTATTATTGTGTGTCCGTCTACTAAAGTTCCTGACGTTGCAGTTCCTTCGATTGTTGGATGACTGATGTGCCAGCTTGTAGAACCAACTTGTACCCAACTGTTTGTGTCGTTCTTGAAGAAGATTGGATTGGTTACTGTTGTTGTGTCAATTGCATAATCACCTTTTGATCCATATTCTGGTCTAGGTGCGGTAAGATCATTTGTTAGATCAGCAGTAGAAGTGATTAATTTTGGAGTTATGGCTGTAAATGCTTGGTTTGTTTTTGACCATTCAAATAGTCCATAGCTTGAACTTGTTAGGTCAAACCAATATGTGCCATCAACCGGGTTGGCTGTTGGCGCTGATGTAGAACCAATAAGGTCTGAAGTGTTTACATTAACTCTTAGAATAAATGCTTTATTGGCTACTCCAAGGAATGAGTAAGCCGCTTGTAGTCCATATTCATTTAATTCGTATCCGTTTAATGATCCACCTGCTGAATCCGTATAAAATTTTGGATCACCAAATGTTTCTGTTAATTCTCTTTGTGATGAAATTAAAAAAGCAGTGTTGGCGTTTGCCGTTTGTGTACCTGATGCAGTACCGTCACCTGCTCCATTTTTCTTGTCTTGTCCAGATGCTACTATTATAAGTGGAGTTGTACCCGCATCTGATGGTACGTAAAAACTTTCATCTACTACTGAAACGTTTACTCCTGGACTAACTAAATTTGCCATATTAAAAAATCTCCTTGCAAGGTTCTAATGCTCTATTTATTGCATATTCGGTAAAACAGTGCAAAACTGCGTCAGAATTTGGTACCTATATAGGGCACGTAAATACACATAATGAAAAGACCATTGTGTAAAACCTGTCAGGAAAAGCCCAGAGCTTATGGCTATAGGAAAAATAAGAAAATATACTGGCGTAGTCAGTGTGATAGTTGCATCAGGAAAAAGAATAAACTTAAGACAGGATATATGCCAAAATGGCATCAGGCTGGTTACAGAAAGAAAAATAGATGTGAGCTATGCGGATTCAAAGCAAAAAGTAATGTACAGCTTGATGTGTATCATGTAGATGGCCGAAGAAACAACTGTTCACCTTACAATTTAAAAACGCTTTGTGCTAATTGTCAAAGACTTAAAAGTACTCAGGATTTGGGATGGCAGATTGGGGACTTGGAAGCAGATGGTTAGTCATGTCAAATATCTGTTTGTTTAAAGATTCAATTGTGTGCGTGTTTTCCAAGATATAATCGTAGTCTGAACCAATCCAATCCCATTCTGATTGATGAGCACCACTTTCCATCATTGATTTTTTATTGGGAATTTCCGTTCTTTTAACTAGCACAATCTTGCCACCTAATTTACGTATATTTTTAATCTCGTTTACAAACCTTGTATCTGATATTACGGTATTTTGTCCTTTATACCTTGCTAAACAAGAGTCAATCCAAATGCTATCTAGCATTCCTTGTCTACATACTTCTGTGCCAAAATATTGCAACACCCAACGCGGAGTCACAGGCTTGCCAAAACGTTCACTCCAAAACTTGTCTGGCTGTTCTCTCCAATGCCTGCTTGAATCTGTCTTGCCTTCAAGCATTTCTCGATCCCATGAAAATATATTACTGACGGCGTCTTTTAAGGATTTTGCAAATGAATCTCGCACAAAGCCATGGTGGCTAACCAAACGCTCTGCAACTGTATCTTTGCCAGAACCAATTAAACCTACTAAACCTATAAGCATTCAGTAAGTTTAACAAACTTACAGTCTTTTTTCAAGTTCTAATTTTGTTTGTCTGATAGTTTTTAGAATTAGATCACGCATACTTGGACTAGTTGCAATTTTAGTTATATTTTCTAATGCAATTACCATATCTTCTAATTCTTTGTAGGATAAATCTTTTATTTTTTTAGGTTCTTGAGCCATAATTTTTTGCCTGTACAGTTTTGTTTTTATTTAATATGTTATGATATAAAATTAACCGATAACAAAACTATGCGGAGTGCCACCTTCTGCAAAGTTACCTATCTCTTGGTCAAGTCTTTCCATCTCTGTAAGGCCTTGTTGTTTTAGTTCCCCACCATTCAAAGTTGTTCCGCCCTGTGGACCAGCAATGGTATTAAATTTACCTCTTGCTTCTCCTAATATTGTTTTGGCCACTGCCAAGGCATAATCTCTAATCCATGGTTTTGAGTAGATGTCTTTTAAAAGTGTAATGTCAGGCCTAAAATTATCCGTATGCATAAGGATGGTTTCATCGTCGGCCCTAGGTCTTTGTGTTATTGTTAATTGTTTGGTTGCGTTATCATAGTGAAACTGTATAAATGAACCAAACAACTTTCCTACTAGTTCTTGATATGATGCAAAAGCATAATAGGTGGCTAATCCACCAGTAGCTCCTGCTCGTAAAAGATAGGTATTTGTATAAGCTAAATTAAAAGGTTCAAAAAGTGTACCCCCTTGTCCACCTTCTGTTCTGGATCCCACAGTTCTTCTAAACAGCTTTCTTACATTAATTACTTCGTCGGGCAAAATGTACTTGTTTTGGTTTTCTTTCAGAGTGATAAACGCATAAGATTCTTCTACTGCATTTGATGAACGCTGTCTGTATCTGTTTATGGCTCTTTCTAGTGCAGTTTCATAGTGTTTTGGGTCTAATTCTACCTCAATCATACCCTCACCTAGATTATTTTTGATATAATCAAAGACTTCTTGTTGCATGGTTTGTAGTTCTGACATACACATATTTACCGTTATCATCATTACAATAAATATGTGTGATATGCCACGAATATCTATTTTTAAGCCAGAAAAAGGCAATGACTATAAATTTTTTGATCGTAACATCAAGGAGATGTTTACGGTTGGAGGCACCGATCTACATTTTCACAAATATTTAGGTCCACACAGACAAGGTGATACTAATAAGGATGGTGATGCATCTCCTACTCAACCAAACTATTCATCAAGTGAAATCAATGACAGAACCATACAAGACTTGTTATTTCTAGAAAATAGAGATAGAAAATACGATCAAGATATCTATACTTTAAGAGGCATTTATAATGTTCAAGATGTAGATTTTAATTTGTCGCAGTTTGGAATGTTTTTGCAAAATGATACACTTTTTATGACTGTACATCTAAATGATTCCGTAGAGAGAATAGGAAGAAAACCTATGTCTGGAGACGTAATTGAATTTCCACATTTAAAAGATGATTTTTCATTAGATGCATCCATACCAATTGCTTTAAAAAGATACTATGTAATAGAAGATGTAAACAGAGCCGCAGAAGGTTTTTCACAGACTTGGTGGCCTCATCTGTTAAGATTAAAACTAAAGACACTTGTTGATTCTCAAGAATTCAGAGATATACTTGGAGACGCCGATACCACTGGATCTTTAGCTAGTTTCATGAGCACATTCAACAAAGAAAAAGAAATAAATGACGCTGTGGTTAACCAAGCCGAGGCAGACGCTCCAAAATCAGGATTCAATTACAAACAATATTATGTTGCACCAATCGATGAAAGAGGAAATATAAGAACCGATAATGTTAACACCGAAGAGCAAAGAGCAAGTTCAGACAGAACTGTTAATGCTGTTCTCGATACACCGGCATCTTCTCATTATGGTTTTTATTTAGATGGTGATGGCGTTGCTCCAAATGGATATCCGGCTGGGTTTGGCACATCCTTTCCGACCAGCGGTATTGACAAAGGTGATTATTTCTTGAGAACTGACTTTTTACCCAACAGACTGTTTAGGTATGACGGATTAAGATGGGTCAAAATTGAAGACTCTGTGAGAATTACAAAAACCAACAATGATAGCAGAGCTAATTACAAAACAAAATTTATCAATCAGTCAGGTACAACAACAATTAACGGTTTGACTGTTGAACAGAGACAAGCATTGACAGATGCATTGAAACCAAAGGCTGACAATTAATGTTACATTTTTACGAAGGACAGATTAGAAAATTTTTGACACAGTTTATCAGAATTTTAAGTAATTTTTCTGTTGAAACAGGAAAAGACGCTTCAAACAGCGTTAAATTAAGGTCAGTACCGGTTGTTTATGGTGACATGACTAGACAAGTTGCCAATATCATTAGAAACAATTCAGAAAATGCAATGCAGTATGCCCCTAGGATTGCCGCATATGTGACTGCACTCAACTATGACAGAGAAAGAATGCAAAATCCTTATCATATTGAAAAACAACATCTTAAGGAAAGACAATTTGATGAAGCCACCGGGGAATATACTGATAAGTTGGGAGCTGGATACACTGTTGAAAAAGTTATGCCATCTCCTTTTAGATTAAACGTTGCCGCTGATATTTTTACATCCAATACAGATCAAAAATTACAAATTTTAGAACAAATTTTATATTTGTTCAATCCAGATTTTGAAATTCAGAAATCTGACAACTACATAGACTGGACAAGTTTAAGTTACGTTGAATTACAGGACATAACTTTTAGTTCTAGAACTATTCCTGTTGGTGCTGACACGGAAATAGATGTAGCCAGCCTTAGATTTTCTATGCCAATATGGCTGTCTCCTCCAGTCAAAATATCCAAACTAGGAGTGATACAAAAAATTATAATGAGTATATACGATGACGACGGTGGATTTACTAAAAAACTTATTGACGGCGATCTTATCAGTAGAAGTTTTATAACGCCAAACAATTACAATGTTTTATTGACAGGAAACCAATTGAGATTAATAGGATCTACAGGCACAAGTGTAAAATCGGGTGGTGATGGTTTCTACACTGGAGCAAATGAGCCAAATCAATATGATCCTTTTGAAACATTTGGACCACCTCTGAATTGGAATGTGCTTTTGAATCAATATGGCAAAATAACAAATGACACAAGTCAAATAAAATTAGAGCAAGAAGATGGCAATGAAATTGTTGGAACAATATCAACAACACCGCTAGATGAAACAATTTTGTTGTTTAACATTGACAGCGACACAATACCAGCTAACACGCTGACAAGTGTTGCCAAAATTATTAATCCACTTACATTTAATCCTGGATCACCTGCAGACGGCACAAGATATCTATTGGTTGAAACCTTAGGTGATTCAACTGTGAACGCTTGGGGTGACATTGAAGCAAGTCCAAATGATATAATACAATTTAGCACAAGCACCAACAAATGGTCGGTGGCTTTTGACGCCAGTAATCCTGACTCAACACAACATTATGTTACTAATACCAACACAGGTATTCAATACAGATTCAACGGCACTAGTTGGGTAAAATCCTATGAAGGAATATACAGAGCAGGAAAATGGACCATGGTTTTACCAGGTGGGTCACAACAGTACAACGCCGACGAAGATGTGCCGGGTGGACAATCAGGTTCTGGATCAAACGTAAAACACACAAATAATTAATATTAATGGATAGAAATATTATTTGCTCAGGAGCATTGTTCTATGCTACTAGCTCAAAAAGATTTTTGTTTTTACAAAGAAATGATCCAAAAACAAAAGGACTTTGGGGACTTGTTGGTGGACGTGCAAGGTGGACTGAATCAGCGTTTGACGGATTAAAAAGAGAAATAAATGAAGAAGTTGGCCAAACGCCTGCTTTTAAGAAAGTAATTCCTTTAGAACTTTTTACATCAAATGATCAACAGTTTCATTTTCATACGTATGTAATTGCCATTGAAAATGAGTTTTTGCCCAAACTAAACGGTGAGCATTCTGGATATTGTTGGACCAGTTTTGAGTGTTGGCCAAAAAATCTTCACAGTGGACTGAAAAATACTTTGAATAACAAAGCAATCAAAGGAAAATTACAAACTATTCTTGATTTAATAACCTAATTATCCAGCACTTATCTTTAGAGTACCGTTGTCGTTCCAGATCTGACCTTTATTATTAGGATCACTAGTTGGCAAGTCAGTTGCCATCACTTTGCCTTTGTTGTTGATCATCAATGTGCCGTTATCGTCGGGTAGATCTATATGTCGCTTCGTGGTTGATTTACCGTATATGAATGTCTTCCTGCCGCCCGTGTTCTGTAAACAAAGTGGTACGTTGTGATGAGCATAAATGGCATTGTTAGCAACAGTCAGTAAAGGTTTATGCTGTCCGTCCTTACGTCCAATGATTGTTATCACGGATTGGTCATTACCCTTTTTGTTGTCCTTTATACTGCCTTTGATCTGCCCAATTTTCAGTTCTTCACCTGCATCATTAAGGCCTCTGAATTCTAAAACTTGGTCTGCATTGATTGTGATATTTTTGCCTACTTTAAACATATACTATTATTTATAAAAAAAAGGGCGACAAAAAATGCCGCCCTTTATACTACTTAGGAAGTATTAATACTTATTAGTTGTTAGTTCTCACTACACAATTTACCAATCCAATACCATCAGAGAATTTGTTCTCTAAAGATCTTCCAATTACATGGAATGGATTGATTGTGTCTGAATCTTGTACTGCTCTTGCTGTACCTTTTACAGATGATGCCACAAGTCTTTGACCTTTACTTACTGGTCCTGTAACTCTAACAGGAGTTCTTCCTGTCATTGCTACGTAAGGATGTGAGTCATCATTACCTGCACCGGCGTTCATTGCATATGCTGGTTTTCTAGATATCACACCAAATACATCATTAGATAGTTCATTATCTACCTCAGTAATTTCTTGTGATCCACCTAGCATTACAACTGCACCTTCTGCCATAGGAGCGTCTGCTGAGAAACGCTCGGCAACGTCCGCGTATTGAGCCGAAGTTGAAGTGGCGTGTATTACGTTTGCACGTATATCTACCAAGTCGGCCGCTACTGGAGTTGATGTGTCGCCTTGTGCTCTTTTGAAAGCTGTCCAGGCACCTCCTGCATTTCCAAATACAGTTGTACCGTCGTCTTCGAAGCCTTCGTCCCAAGCCCAATAAAGGTCCTGTTCAGTGGCAGTTGAAGCTTCACCTCTGTTTACTTTAATACCTGATAAATCTGGTATACCAGCTGAAGACGAAACGTTTCTGTTAAGTTCGATAATGTTATCTTCTACAGATAACGTTGTCGTGTTCATAACTGTTTCGTTGCCGTCTACTGTTAAGTTTCCGTGTATTCTTGTGTTACCTCTTGTCACAGTCATTTCAGCTATGCCTTCAACAGTTGTTATTACTGATGCCGCCGCCGCTGTAACATTGGTTGAGCCAGATATGATAAATGTTGCTAGATCAATTTGATCGTCAACATATTTCTTATTGGCAAATTGACCATCTGCCGAAGGTGCCGCTGTTGCACCACCTGTGATGGTTCCATTAGATGCAGAGATTACTATATCTCCTACTTCTAATCCGTTGTTAACTCTAAAGTTACGTGTTGTCATGGTTCCATATCTCCCGCATGATTGTTGTTAGTATGTAAAACAGTGTTTTACGATTGTATTTAGCCGGCTAATGCGGAAATTCGGTATCCGGTTACAGTTGTGCTTCCGCCTGCTGTTGAACTTGCAAAAAGTTCAAAACTGTTTTCAGTTGCAGTGTCAAATCCTGCTGAGAACTCTATCAAAGGTGTGCCTTTTGTTGATACCTGTGGGCCGTCTGCCACTGCCGCTACTCCTGGTGCCGCCGCGGCAAATACTTCACTTATTGCAAATGAACTTTCTGATGCATTTTTACTTACAATGTAATAGACAGCACCGTTGGCATCATCTAGATCAAAAGTGTCTATTGCTGTTGCAGTTGAACTTACTGTCACAGCCGCGAATGCTTTTTGATTTGCATTGCTTTCTGCTGTCATGTTATCTTTAATTAATATTTTGTGTATGGTTAAATTCAAGTTTGTCTCAAGACCTGCCGCTGACACAACAACATTATCGCCTGATAACGCCGCTGACAATGTCACAAGCGGATTACTGCCTGTGCTACTACCACCATAAGAAGTTATGTAAGCATCTGATCCGTCATGTACAACCAAAGCTTCTATTGTGTCTACTTCTGTTTTGCTGTCATTGTCGATTGATATGAAATATTTTGCTCCTCTAAATGTAGCGTGTGCAAAAGTGTCAATGCTTTCTGAGGCAGAATCAACGTCTGTGTTGCTTGTTGTGATTGTGTTGCCTCTGGTTGCGTCTGCTGTGTTTGCCGAAGACAAAGGTATCTTATAAAAACTTGTTTTACAATCAGCTGAACTGCCTGCCGCTCTCACTCTGACCATTGTGTTTGAAACATCCGCGGTCATTGTTGGCACTAAACTTCCGCCTCCGGACTCAACACCTCTGTTGGCTCCTAGGAATCCGTCTGATCCATTGGTAGCTACTGCGAAACACTGTGTACTCACAACTTCGTTTACAAGATCATTGTGTACCATCATGTACCATGCTGAGTCATTGAAAGTTGTGTTGAAACTATCAATAGTTCTTGCTGATGCATTTAAATTTTTGTTGTTTCTTACTATTGCTAGTGTGTCATCTGATACTGTTGTTGACACTGAGTCAAAACTTAATGTGCCTGCTCCATCTGTAACAAGGGCCTGTCCTGCTGAACCGTCTGCTGTTGGGAGTGCAAATGCTGTGCCACCTGATGTTATTGTTAATTTTGATCCATCTGATTCTATTTTTTCGTTGGCATCTGTAAAGTGCAAACCAACGTTTGTAGGAATGATAACATCAGCGGTTGCTGTTAGTTTTATATTGTTACCCGTGATAGTTAAATCTGTACCATCACCTTCAATTTTTTCTGCATCATCACCAAACACTAAACCAATGTTTGCAGGTATTACTACGTCAGCTCCTGCTGTCAAATTGATGTTACCTGTTCCAGAAGTTTCTATTGATAGATCAGCATTTGAACCATTGCTTACTATTTCGTTTACTATTGCATTGCCAGTGATTGTTGGTGTGGCAATAGTTGGACTTGTTAAAATTTTGTTTGTTAATGTTTGTGAACTAGTTAAATCAACAACTGTGCCTGTGTCTATTGCGAATGTTACTGTATTGGTTGAAGAACTTGTGGTTATTCCTGTGCCGCCAGCAAAGTGTAAAGTTTCAGAGTCAAGATCAATTGATAAAGCTGTAGAATCGTCTGTGCTAAAATCCAAGTCAGACGCTGTAAGTTGTGAGTCCACATATGCCTTGATTGATTGTTGAGTAGCCAGTTTTGTGTCGCTGTTAGAACTCATGTCATCTTCGTCTTTTATGCCTGTTACAGTGGCTCCATCACCTGCTATGTTCAATGAAGTAGAAGCCGTTAAAGCTCCTGACACTGAGGCTGTGCCATCAACAATTAAATTTTCGTTGATGTTGATTGAAGTAGAATCTGATGAACTTAAGGTTGCACCACGCACAGTGATTGAATCTAAAACTATGTTACCTGTTCCTGATGTTGTAAATGTTAAATCTGCGTTTGTTGGTGCTACTAGGTTTGTGATTGATACATCACCTTCAGGAGAAAATTCTAAAGCATTACCGGCCGCATTTACTTTTAGTATTTGTCCGGCTGAACCAATGGATGATAGACCCGTACCACCGTGACTGACTGCAACAGTTTCACCTGTTTGGAATTCGGCCATCCCTGTGGCAACGTTTGATTCGTTAAAGACTACTCGTACCGGTGTTTTGTCTGCCATAAATTAGTTCTGTGCTCCGCCTTACTAAACTTACGGAATGCATTCCCCTTAACGTATTTATTTAAAACTGTAATTAGAACTGAAACAGGGTAATACCAGCGGCGTTATTTGCTAATGCTGTGCCGTCTGATAGTGTGAAAGTTTGGTTGGCCTCAGTATAAACAGGCACGTCTTCAACAGTTGCATTGAATTCCAAAGTAAGAGCGGCTGTACCGGCCAACAACTGTGCATCTGTAAAGGTTGTACTTCCATCGCTTACAAATATCGGCACATTTTGTACAGGTCTTCCTAGTGTTTTTGCTGTTGTACCATTTAGTGCTATCGTTTGGTTGACTACTTTCGAGCCTTCTGGTAGAGTGGCACCTGTGGCCGCTATCTCTATGGCTCCTGTACCATCTGATTTGATAGTTGCACCACCAACATCAATTGTTTCTGCTGACACATATAATATTTGCCATCTTCTTGATGCAGATCCTAACTGAAAAACTCCGTCCGCTGACGGTATTAGGTTACCTGCAACTTGTACTCCGGCTGATGAATCTTCTGTTGATATGGTTGTACCAGCAAATCTTAATCCTTCAACTACAACGTTTCCACCACTTGAATTAAGTGTAAGATCCGCACTTGAAGGAGATAGTATGGAAGATCCAATTATTGATAAATCTCCCACTCCCGATATTGTGCCAAATGATATCGTGCCTGACCCATCTGTCTGTAAAACTTGTCCTGCTGAGCCATCTGAAGTTGGAAATGTATATCCACCAACTTCTAGAGCTGTGCTGTTTAATAATTGAAAAACGTTAGATTTAAGTCTAGCAGTAATTGTTTGTGAACCTGCTTTTATATTTGCAAATTCAAGTAATCCATCCTCAGATCCATCACTGGCATCTTGAATTTTTGCGGTCACTTTTGCATATGTAATTTCTTGGTCATTATCATTTTCACCTTTGAATTTGAGCTGACCAAGATAGTCTGCGTCTGCTGGTGAAGAGCTGTTTCTTTTTAACATTATCACAGGACCGGCTGTGCTTGAATCTTCTGTTGTTGTGATTGATAAAGAATCACCAGTGCTTGTGTTTTCTATTGTTGTTGAAGTTAGTCCGCTTATTGAATTAGCCGTCAAAGTGCCATCTACAATAAGGCCTTCGTTAATATTAATTGTGCTTGAATCTGTTGAACTTAAAGTAGTGCCACTAAATGATACTGCACCTGTCTGATTTGCTCCTGTAATTGTAAGAGTGTCACCCGAAACTGCCGTAGTAATATTTGTACCACCGGCTATTTGGAAAGTTTCTCCTTGGTCAACTGTGGTTCCGGTTGAATCATCGCCAACAAAGGTAAAACTTGCCTCGGCGTGATCGCTACCACCACCAGTTATTGTAGTGAATGATAAATTACCTGATCCGTCTGTGACCAATGCTTGGCCATTACTTCCGTCAGATGTTGGAAATGCAAATCCACCCACAACAACCTGTCCGGTTCCTGCCGCACTTAAAATTAAATTATCGTTGGAATTTATTGAAGAAATTTCATTGTCATGAAATTTTAATCCTTGCACTAATAAATTACCTGTGCCACCCGGTTCTATTTCGATGTCACCATTGGAAGGTGAAGTCAGTTTTGTCCCAAAGAAAGTCACTGCTCCCACCTGTGATATATTTCCTGAGGCCAAAAGTGTACCGCCAGGAGTTGATCCATCACCTATACGTAGATCACCTGTGGTGGTATCTACTGCAAGATAACCTGCTTCAATCACGTGTGTGGATAGTGTGTAATCTTTATATGAGCCTACTAGTTTTCGAAATGGCATGGTTGCCTCCTAGTTATTGGCCACCAAACTTTTTAGGAATTCCTGCTGATTTAATTCCGGCCGCGATGCCCGACCCTCTTTTTTTCTTGTCTGCTTCCTCGGATTCTTCAGTTTTGTTGGCACTGTTTTTCATGTTTTTTGGTACGCCCGGATTTTCTCCGCCATCAACTAATTCTGGTTCTTGAACCAAAGGCTCTTCTTCGTCGACCTTTGGACCTTTTTCATCTTGATCTTGTGTAATATTTGCAATAGCTTCGGAGTCTTTTCCTAGCTCTGCTTTTTTCATTTCAATTTCTTGTTGCATTGGAAACACAGCTGGTTGATCGTTGGGATCATCGCTGTCTACCTTGCCTGGATTTTCGGTTGGTTCCTGACTCTGTGTTGTTTGCACGTCTGCATCAGTTGAAACTTTTGTATTTTTGCCACTGATTAATTGGCCTAAAAGCTCTTCATCGCCTTTTTCTGGTACTGCTTTTATGTGTAAATCGAATTCTTTGTAACGCATATGTTAATATTTATTCTATATTTTAAAACTATATTAATAATCCTTATGATACAAGTGAATTTTGCCGTGCTAATACCACCCAACCAGTTGATTGATACAGTAATGTAATTGTGTCCTCAACATCGTCAAATGTAATGTTTGTTCCATTCACAAAGTTTGCCGGAGTAACTATTCCAGTGCCGCCGTCTGTCAACATTGAAATTATTTTGATCTGTCCCTCCACACCGTCTGCCAATGAAAATTGCTGTGATGAGCCAGTTGTTATTAACAGTGTTACCGTGTCTGTCAAATTAACAACTTCTGTGCTACCCGATCCAGTCAGTCTTTGCACACCAAAAACATTGCCCTTTGATGTTAAAGTGCCATCTACCACAAGACCGTCGTTCACGTTAAGTGTGGTTGAATCACTTGAAGAAATACTTGTTCCTTTTACTCTCAATGCACCTACTACTACGTCACCAGTTCCACTTGCCTGGACACTGATGTCGGCATTCGAGCCATTTGAAGTTATCACATTAGTTGTTAAACTGTTGGCAGTGATGTCTGTTGCTGTTAGTGTGCTGTTGAAAGTGGCGGCACCTTCTTCTGACATATCTAAAGTCAGTGCTGTTACTGTTGCTCCACCATCGTTGCCTTTTAAAATAAGATCTTGATCTTGTGCTGACGCTTTGATTACGAAGTCTGCTGTGACTCTGCTGAGTCTACCAAATTCTGTACCATCATCTTTTAGGATTACATCGGCATTGTCGACATCTACTACAAGGTCACCGCCTGCATCTAAATTTATATCACCAGTTCCAGATGATGAAATTGTTATGGCCGCGTTAGAACCATTTGAACCTATTACGTTTGTAGTCAAACTGTTTGCAGTGATATCTGTCACTGTGAGATTTCCAGTCATGCTGGTATCTCCGGTAACAAAAAGGTCACCGTCTTCTTGTACTTTAAAAATAAATGTGTTCTCTGTAGGAGAACTGTCTGGGTTGGTGTTGTTGTAGATCCTGAATGCCTGTCCTGAATCTCCACCATTGGAGTCTAGGAACAAGTTGATGCTTTTCACACTGCTCAACACCGTATTGTTTGTTTGCCCAAATTGTGTTAAAGTAAAGTCTAACATACTTACTGTGCCAG
>MDSZ01142627.1_pt1 | contig 15800 bp, 28 predicted proteins | sample 811201 | NCBI WGS metagenome assembly MDSZ01 (sample SAMN05326647, study PRJNA326480) | marine metagenome | isolation source: seawater | place: Indian Ocean: North | collected 2010
GCGGCGTTGCGTGGTGTAATGGAAATGTATCACACATCAGCGAGATTCATATTAACTTGCAACTATCCCAACAGAGTCATTCCAGCACTTCACAGCAGATGTCAAGGATTCCATATGGAAACAATTGACAAGAATGAATTCACGGCGAGGACAGCAGAGATATTGATTGCGGAACAAATGGAACCGGACATAGAAGTATTAGACACTTATGTGAAAGCATCATATCCTGATCTAAGGAAATGTATCAACATGATACAACAAAATTGTAGAAACGGAAAACTGATGCCACCACAATCGGGAGATTCAGGACAACAGGATTATAGATTACAAATGGTTGAACTATTCAAACAAGGCAAGATACAAGAAGCAAGGAAACTTGTCTGTGCCCAAGCAAGACCAGAAGAGTGCGAAGAGATATACAGATGGTTGTATGACAACTTGGAAATAATATCCAAAGATGAGGACGCACAGGACAAAGCAGTTTTAATAATAAAACAAGGATTAGTGGATCATTCATTTGTTGCTGATCCAGAAATAAATCTGGCAAGTGTCATGATCAAACTGGCGAGACTATCCAATGGGCAGTAAGCACAATAAAAAAAGATTCCTAATTGTGAAATATAGTTTGAATAAACAAGGTCAGTATGACGAGCTTGTAGAACTTTCTAAGAAGAAATGCGGACCAGGGAAAATACTACAGTCAGGAATAGTGCTTGATCTAATTAACAAAGAAGTTATAAAATGTGAAGTGCCAGGACAACCAATGGGCACCGACATTCCGTATGAAAGCGTCTACCAACATTTTCATAAGGCCTATGGAAATGTGTTAGAGCAGTTCCTTAAATAGCATTACTATACAGTCGTCTAAGCATGGCCAGTTGGCTAGCTTTCCATAATCTTGCTAATACTCTCCGTCTCCTCCTATCCTTCTGTTTCCTAATTTTCAACCAATGCTGATTCATTAGATATAACTTCACTCTCTTGTCGTATACTCTCTTTTTCCGTATCTGTTTCCATAGTTTCCTTTGTAATAAAGGTCGCATTTGTAGGTTTGTATAAAGCATATGATTCCTCGTTGATTGTGTTGGATGGTTTACTAATGTGTCTTTGTGTACGACTCATGTGCAAATATTTAACGCAAAAATCCCAAATAAACTATGCATATTTTACAACACAGATCTTTAAGATAAATAAGCACTATGCATGATGTATTAGACATAATCAAAAACGTACAATCTTTATATTCAGTAGGCCCTACATTGGGAATACTAAAAGACTTCGAAAGAGTCATAGACGAGCTTGATGTCTATGTTTTTAAGAATTGGGAAGATGGTGAATTGCTTTCGGGTCCTGTAGACTCTAGACATTTTGTTACATGCTCATTTATGTGGCCGTTAGACAAGATGCCTGATCCTGCCGGAGGTAAAAGGTTAACTGACAAAGGTTGTAAAGTCACATACAAAAAAGACGAATTATTAAAACCAAGAAAAATTAAAACTCCGAATGATTACAGGCCAGGCACTACAAAAGGAAAAATTGATGCCCATGACATATGGGTTGTCGAAATAAAAATGCCAAAACAATTAATAGGTAACCTAAAATTTGGCAAAGACAAAGTTGAGATCGAAAGACAAGAAGACGTAGGTATGTCTGCCGACACGGAAATGGAACTCTAATGAACATTTACGAAGGACTTAAAGCTGGTGACTTAGAAGGCGTTGTTAATAAACGTTTCGCAGTTGACCAGTATAAATCAAAAATGGGGGATGACAAGAACATTCTAGTCCTTTCATTTACTGTAGACGGACATGCACCAGCGAAAGACCTAGAAAGATTTGCAGAAGTAGGATACAAAAGTGTGCTTGACGCTGACGCTACACCAGGAACACTAGAAGATGGCAAACACAAAGTATTCATAGAGTTTGCTAGAGAATCTAATGTGGTTAAAAATATAATGGCATTTTTAGAAGACCTCAAAAAACTTACAAACATCGAAGAGTTTGAATACACATATCATAAAGGCATTGATTCAACTATGGCTTCTATGGAAACTTTAGAAGCATCAATCCCGACCACACCAGAAGCATACGAACAAAGAATAAACGAGATGAGAGTCAGCGAGGCAAGACAGTTCTTTGACAAGTATGACATGATGGAATGTAAAATCACAGAAAATATAATGACAGTTCAGAAAACAGGTGCAGGTCATGATATTAAATTCGAACTGCATAAATTTGGTCCTACCAACGAAATAATGAAAGAAGCTAAAGCGTTCAAGATAGACATGGATTCAATTGCGGAATGCACACACCTTACAAAATACTTTGGGCCATTCAATATAACAAAAACAACAGAAAATAGATTCATATTCACAAAAGATGATCAATCCGCTCTCGTGAGTAAAAGCGGTTGGTAATATAATATACGCACATATTGATAAATAGTTGCATGAGATTAAGTGCAAACTTCACATTGGCGGAATTCACAAAGAGTCAGACAGCGACCAGAAAAGGCTTAGACAACACCCCAGGCGAAGAACACCTGGCAAGTGCAAAAGCGTTATTTGAAAATGTTGTTCAAAAGGTCAGAGACAATTTTGGTGTCACAGTGATCAATTCAGGATACAGAGGACCAGCTCTCAACGAAGCGGTTGGTGGCTCTAGCAAATCGCAACACTGCAAAGGTGAAGCGGTTGACATAGAATGTCCAGGCACAGGCAACTATGATGTTGCCAAATGGATCTCAGAAAACTGTGACTTTGACCAATTGATATTAGAATTCTACACGCCAGGCATACCAGACTCAGGATGGGTACACGTATCGTACAAATCCGAAGGTAATCGTAAATCTGTTCTTACTGCTATGAAAGAAAACGGCAAGACTGTTTATAAGCAAGGTCTTATCCAATAAATACTACTATTATGTTTTCAAGCATTAGAATGATATTTGCAGTGCTTCTGATCACCGGCATCGCGGGTGCAGGTATGTATGTGATGAAGTTACGGTCTGATAATGCAATTCTGAAGGCAAACCAAATAAAACTTGAAACAGCAGTGGCAGAACAGACAAAAGTGTTGGAGCAACAGAAAAAAGACTTCACAGCAATAATGGAAAGCAACAAAAAACTTAACGTATTGATAAACACATTTAAGAAAGATTTACAAGACCTTGACAAGAGGTTCACAAAGAAAAATAGAGACATCGGCAAACTAGCACTAGAGAGAACAAAATCAATTGAAAGAATTGTAAACGGTGGTGGTAAAAATGCCGCAAGATGTATCGAGTTGGCATCGGGTGCGGAACACACAGAAGCAGAATTGAAAGCAACTTTAAAATCACAAATTAACCCAGAGTGCCCGGCACTAGCAAATCCAAATTATGTCCCATTCCAATAAAGATAAAACTTATAGACTAGCATGGATAGTAGCAGTACCACTGATGGTGTGTATGTTATTGTCAGGATGTAGTTTAGGTGGCGAAAAGAAGATTAAAATATTCTCAGTTGAAAAACCTAGAGAAAAATTAAACTTTCCTATGCCAACACCTTTACAGATGGAAGAGATCTACTGGCATATCATCACAAGTGAAAACGCAGAAGAAGTATTCAAGAAACTAGAAGAGGCAGGCATAGATCCTGTGTTGTTCGGAATCACGGACAAGGACTTCCAGGTTCTTGCAAGAAACTTCGCACAGATAAGACAGAAACTACAGGAAACAAACAATCTCCTGGAAGAGTACAAGAAATATTACGAGGGAGAAGAGAATGCAGACAGTAATTAAACTGATAGCAGAACACCTTGATGTGGCAGAGAGCAAAGTCACACCTGAAGCACATCTAGTGGACGACCTAGGGGCTGATTCATTTGACACAGTAGAACTAGTGATACAGGTGGAGAAAGCAACAGGTGTAAAAATATCAGAGGACGACGGAGACCGAGTACAGACAGTACAAGATCTGATTAACCTGGTTGATAAAAAATAATATTGAATAAATACGCATATAAACGAGGAGAACTATGGAACTGATTATAGCACTAGCAATGAAATTTTGGCAATGGACAGTGTTGATTGCTGTTATTATAATTGCCGCAATTATAAATTTCACAGACAAAAGAGCAAAAACAAAAATGAAATTCAACTACAAAGAGATGCCCACTTTGAAACCTGTACCAATTCCAACAAAAGGTAAGGGTTTTTGGAAAGGTATTGTTATGTGGTTGCTTTCGACAAGAAACTGGATATTAACAGAGGACTGGAAATACAACATAGATGGGGAAGAGTATGTGATACCAGCTGGTTTTCAGTTTGACGGTGCAAGTATTCCAAAATTCCTAAGAACATTCTTTTCACCGGTTGGTGTTTTACTAATAGGTGGATTGGTTCATGACTATGCATACAAGTACAAAACACTTTTGAAGAAAAACAAAAAAGACACAATGGGTGAATTGACACAAAAGAGAGCAGATGAGATATTCAGAGACATCAACATAATTGTTAACGGTTTCTATACTATGAACAGACTTGCATACTGGTCATTGAGAGCAGGTGGGTTTGTTGCATGGAACGGACACAGAAAAAGAAACGCAAAGATTAAAGGAGTGAAATAATGGCTGAGTTAAAAGAAGATAAACTTATTGTTAAGCAAAAAGAAACTATTGTTTCACAAGCAAAAGACGAAGCAATAGAAAAAATCAAATGGGTATGGTGGTTTCTTAAGGAAGAATTACCACAATTCTTATCCAACTGGAGAACAGTTCCAAGAATAATGATGGTGTTATACGGTTTAGTATTTTATAATACTATGCAATGGTTCATGGCACTTGAGAATCCAAACAACGCACAGGCAGGATTTGTGTCGGTTGTTGTTGGTGCTGGTGCGGCCTGGTTCGGCCTTTATGTTAACGGTAAGAAAACAGACATCAATACCAAAAAATAATTACCACCCATTGACAAATCGTCAATCTGTTATACAATATAGCTAATGAAAGACTATTACAACATCCTAGGTGTAGGTGAAACTGCCACCAATGAACAGATTAAGAAAGCATTCAAGGATATCGCTAAAAAGGAACATCCTGATAGAGGCGGGAACGAAACAAAATTCAAAGAAGCAAACGAAGCCTACGATGTGCTAAAGGATTCACAAAAAAGGCATGACTATGATACCCAAAGAAAATTTGGGGGCAGTGGACAAGACCAACATCCGTTTTTCAATGAAGATATATTTGGAGACTTTTTCTCCGGCTTTAGCAGGGGAGGAGATATGGATTTCACTGGACGTTTTAATTTTACGTCTGGTGGTAGGAGTAGGACATTTAGATCGAGCCCGAGGGCTAACAGGAATGTGCAGGTTAGAATGGCCATATCAATCAAAGAAGCTCTTAAGAATCATGAGAAGACCATCAATTATAAACTGCCTTCAGGGAGAGAAGAGTTTGCTACAGTGAAAATACCAGCTGGTGTACAGCACGGTGTAACATTTAAATTTTCAGCAATGGGTGATGACTCAATAAAAAATGTACCGCGTGGTGACTTATTGGTACAGATGAGTGTGCTTGACTCTGACGGCTACACTAGAAAAGGAAATGATTTGTATACAGATAAAACAATTGACTGTTTCCAGGCTGTACGTGGACACAAGATCCAAATTAAAACATTAGAGGACAGCATAATTACAGTAAACGTGCCGGCTGGTACACAACCTAACACACTTTTAGTTGTAAAAAACAAAGGAATGCCAGTCCACAGAACGTTGAATGTAAGGGGTAATTTGTACGTGAAGATACACATATTGATACCACAACTTTCGGCCGCAGATCTAAAAAGGATAAAAGACCTATGATACAAAGTCCATGTATGAAAATTTGTATATTTGATAAAGACAGCGGATATTGCCTTGGATGTAGCAGAACCGAAGACGAAGTATTGAAATGGAAAGATCCAAATACCAGTGATGAGTGGAAGAAAGAAAATCTAGTTGAGCTAAAAAAGAGGGAACAATAATGCAAGTATTTCAATATCCTAGCACTACATTAGAACAAGTCAGCACAGACTGGACCCCCAGCGATTCAATCGAAGGATATGATGACATTCAAAAATTCGAACACGACATGATAAAATTAATGCAGGCGGAGAACGGAATGGGTCTAGCCGCAAATCAAATAGGCATTACCAAAAGATTTTTTGCAATCGGCCATGATACGTTTGACACATTTACAAAATCTGTTATAATAATGAACCCACAGATTATTAAATTTAGTAATGAAAAAGTTTTTGATGTGGAAGGGTGTTTAAGTTTTAAAGGATTATGGCTTAAAGTAGAGAGGCCTACAATGGTTGAAGTAAAATATGAAACAACAGAGGGTAAAACACAATTCGCCAAACTCCACGGAATGGAGTCCAAGTGTTTCCAGCATGAACTCGATCACCTTGACGGAATCACATTCAACAAGAGAGTATCAAAATTGAAATGGGACATGGCAAAAAAGAAAGCAGAAAAAAAGTAAAAGTATGGAAAATTTTAGATGGAAGTTACAAACCGAGAAAAAAGCCAATTGGCAAAGAGGATGTCGAATGGCTTATAGCGGGCATTCAGCAGGAATGTTTTTGGACGGACAGAGATGTGGAAACCTGGGACGCAATAAACTCGGGCAAGATAGATTGGAGTGGAGATGTTAGAAGCAAACGAAGGCCTAGAAAACATATTCGAAGAAGCAGTTAAAGAAGCGGAGAAAAGAAAGCACGAGTACGTGACAATAGAACACGTCCTTTTGTCGTTAGTAAAAGATAAGGCTATAGGCACTACACTAGTAGATTTCAAAGTAAACGTTGGTGCTTTGATAAAAGACGTTGAAGATTATCTAAATACTAAGTGTAACGACATTGTGACTAAAAGTGCAAATCCGGTTGTGCCTAGAAAAACTGCGTCTCTAGAAAGATTAATGAATAGGGCATTTACACAGGCATTGTTCCAAGGAAGACAGGATGTAACGTCCATAGACATACTGATTAGTATATTTGCCGAAAAGAAAAGCTATGGTGCATTTTTCCTTAAAAAACACAAAGTTGATAAACAGGATCTAATGGATCTAGTATCCACGGAGACTATACTCGACGAAGGAATGGCCGCTATGGGCGGAGCAATAGGACAAGAGTCCATAGGTGAACAAAGATTACGTCCAAATCAAGCTGATAGGATTCTAAAAAGTTATTGTGAGAATCTTAATCAAAAATACTTCGACAAGAAAATTGATCCAGTAATAGGTAGGGATGAAGAAACAAATAATCTTAAACAGATACTGGCGAGAAGAAATAAAAACAATGTACTAATAGTAGGTGATCCTGGTGTTGGTAAAACAGCAGTGGTGGAGGGACTAGCCAGAAGAATAGCTAAAAACAAAAGCGACATTCCAGAATACCTTAAGGACCACATAGTGTTCAGTCTAGATGTAAACAGCCTGATTGCAGGAAGCAAGTTTAGAGGTGACTTTGAGGAACGACTGAAACTTATCGTAAATGCTTTGGATCAAAAAGGCAAAACAATATTGTTTATTGACGAAGCACACATGATAGTTGGTGCAGGCGCCACAGGTCAAGGAAACAATATGGACATGGCAAACATGCTTAAACCTGCGTTACTGAAAGGGTCTATAAAAGTTGTAGCTTCGACCACATGGGAAGAATACAGAAAATATTTTGAAAAAGACAGAGCTTTGATGAGAAGATTCCAAAGATTGCAAGTGGGGGAACCTTCGAAGGACACAGCGATCAAGATACTAAAAGGTGTGAAGCAATATTATGAAGATTTTCATAAATGCACTATCACTGACGAGGCCTGTGAGGACGCAGTGGATTATTCAAGCAAATTTATTGCAGATAAAAAATTGCCAGACAAGGCCATAGACGTTATAGACGTTGCGTGTGCGAGACTAAGATTAAACGGAGTAAAAGAAGGCAAGATAGACCACGAAGAAATAATACACGAAATATCCGTCATGACAGGTATCAGTATAGAACAGTTGTCGCAGAAACAGGCAAGTAATTTAAAAACGCTAGAAGAGAAGATGAAACTTCAAGTTTTTGGACAGGACAAAGCAATCAACACTATTACAGATAAAATATTAGTGGCTAGAGCAGGATTGAAAAACTTAAACAAACCGGTTGGATCATTCTTATTCTTAGGACCAACAGGTTGCGGTAAGACCGAAACTGCAAGACAACTTGCAAAGACATTAGGTGTTGAACTTGTTAGATTTGACATGTCAGAATATCAAGAGAAGCACTCCATTGCAAAACTAATTGGATCCCCTCCAGGTTACGTTGGCTACGAAGACTCTAATATGGGTGGTGGTATGTTTATTAATGAGGTTGAAAAAAATCCACACGCAGTGGTGCTGTTTGACGAGGTAGAAAAAGCACATCGAGATGTATCCAATATGTTACTGCAAGTGATGGACTATGGAACGGTTACAGGATCTAATGGTAAAAAAGCAGACTGCCGGAACATTACATTGATAATGACCTCAAATTTGGGTGCGGAAGAAATGGAAAGAAACAACATAGGATTTGGTAAGAGTGAACGAGAAGGTGAAGATGACAATGCCCTTAAAAAGTTCTTTCCTCCAGAATTTAGAAACAGGCTTGACGCCGTTATTAAATTTGCCAAACTAGGTGAAAAAACAATGAAATCTATCGTTAAGAAATTTTTACTAGAGTTAAACACAATGACAATCGAAAAAGATGTAGAGGTTAACGCAACTGACCCGGCAATAGATTACTTGGTCAAAAAAGGATTTAGTGCTAAATTAGGCGCAAGACCATTACAAAGAATAATCGATAATGAAATTAAAAATCCACTATCTAAAATGATATTGTTTGGTGAACTTAGTGAGGGTGGAATGGTTGAAGTAGGATTGTCAGATGACGTGATTCCTAAACTTACAGTTGATTTTAAAGCTAAGAAAGAACCCAAGGTAATCAAAAAAGTTGTGTCAGATGAGAAAACATCATAACAAATTGTACTATGGCAAGTATAGTTACAAAACTATATTCCGAATGCCAGGAAGTTTAATGTTTTATCCTACAACAGATCGTTACCTCACCACTCTAAAAGAAAAAAACGTAGGACTTAAAGATCTAAACAATCTAGCTGACTTTATAATAGAACATAGAAACAACATGAGATTTAGAATGCAGGACAAAAAAGCAATATTTTATTCAAATGAGGCTTTATCTAATTCACTTATAGAATCATTTTTGCAGTACCATACTAAGACGGAGATAGTGGATCCAAAGTTTGGTTTACTAGATAAAAATTCTATAGGGTGTGATCGACTACCTCATGGCAAGTACCAGTATCAAATACATTTAAAAAAAGATGTTCATAGACATCTAAACAAATTGCAAAGAAAAACCCTTTGGGATTTTATTGAGAGAAACGTAGATCACTGTCTAGTGACTAACAAATTTGTTCTAGATTACCTCGAGGGCAAGTATCCGCACTGTTACCACGGGTACTTCTACGTGGAGTCTGAAAAATTTTTAACACCAATATACATGATAGCACAGAAAGGAATAGACAAAGTAATTAAATTTGTCAAGGTAAAAAATGGAAGCAATAAAAAAACTAAGAGATAAACAGATTTTCAACGATCAGAGTATTGTTGAGAGTATGATACAAAAGAACTGGATGGGCTCTCCAGTAATTAAGAGAAGTCTGTTGAGAGTAAGGAAAGTAAGGGAAGATGACTGTGTATGTGAGGAATTAGGAGAAGCAGATGGCAGATCATACAAGATAAAATATATCAACATTCTTACAGTCGATGGACAAGAACCAAATGAATTGGCCGCTGTGTACGGGCTTGGTCCAAAAACAGCAAGATTCAAGAGACGTAAAGAACAATAAATAATAGCGATGGCACAGACAAGCACAACATTATCAGGCGCAAAGTCGCACGTAGAAAACATATCTGGAAGTGATATCAGCTTTACAGCTACCTCTGGAGTGTACACTATATCTTCAACAAGCACAGTATTGACTGGTTCAGGCAAACTAGCTCTACGAGATTTAGTGACTGTGACTGGTACAACAAACAACAATTCAACTTTTACTGTAAAAGAAGTTGTCTCTACTACAGAATTTACTGTGGAAGAAGTAGTCACTACTGAAACAGCAGACGGCTCTACTTCAACTACACTGGACCACACAGGTTTTGTAACTGATAAAGCCAAAGGCGATGGATACTATTCTCAAGTAGATGGTGTTCACACAGTTGCTTATCAAGTTGTCAACCTAGGAGATAGCACAGACGACTTCAACGGTACAATTAAAATGCAAGGTTCACTTGCGACAACGCCAACCGAAGATGATTGGTTCGACATATCAGGCACAACATTGACATCTGATCAAAGCACAACAAACGTATCATATAACTTCACTGGCAACTATGTCTGGGTAAGAGCCAAAACAGAGACAACCAATTTGACAAGTAATCCTTCCATGGTTACTTCAATACTATTAAACAACTAACAAATGTTTCTTACAGAAGTAAGAAGGCACAACGACGAAGAGCTCCATGCGTGGGCTATCTCATTACTCACTGACTTAAAGAATGCAGGCGCTACGTTCACTGCACATTACATAGGCTACGGACAATGGACATTCGGTGACGAGAATGAATACAAAGGTAACAGGATTACCGTGAAAAACCTTTTTGAAAAAACTGGCACAACAATAATTTTCTGTTTTGACTTTACCATCGAAGATAATAGAAAAGATATCATACAAGTAATGGAAGAAAACAAACATGCAAAACTTCTGTGGATAGGAGCAGAAAAAGATCCGTTTGATCATCCTAGAATCGATTGTGTGTTTTGGCCTGCAGATATGTTGTTACAAAACAAACAATATAAAAATTTCAATGACATCGAAAAAGAACCATCAGCACAAAGACACTGGATCAGCACTTCTTTAGGCATTCGTCCACACAGGATCTACGCGGCATCGTTGCTGAAAGGACTAGGATTCGATGACACCGGTGACCTACGTATCAAAACAGTGTCAAGTAGTGGCAAAAGATCTCCACTGGTGTCTGAGGTTTTGGCGCTAGGTAACGGTAATGCTCCCGACGGCATTCCAACCCTGGCAATGTATGTAGAAAATAAATGGAGAATGTCTAAAGAGATCAAGGACATATCACCAGAATCTAAAAGAGGGTACGAGAAACTGTTACAACGTAAATGGTGGGGTAGTTCTTTATTCCTTTTTAGCCATTACATGGCGCTGGGGTTCAATCAAAACAACAATGCCGCCAACTTTGATAAAAATTTAAGGCACTTGTACAAAGACAAAACCCTAGAAGTTGTGAACGAAACAAGTCATAGGTATGATCCCGCCTTTGTCACAGAAAAGTTCTTGAATGCAGTGATTGGATTGAACCTAATAGTGATGAACGGTCCTGCCGGTACTATAAGATTGCTAGAAGATCTGGGATGGAACAGTTGCAGGCACGTGATAAACCACGACTACGATGATATCAAAAATCCCATAGTGCGTTGTGAAAATGCGATACGTTTAAATTCTAAACTGTTCAGTGATTCCGAGTATTGTAATAAGGTGTGGAAGGAAAATATTAAAATACTTAAAGACAACAGTGAATGGGCACGTGAGCATCTTTACAATAAAATTTTAAAGAACTGCGAAGATCGTATCAAAGAACTCGCATAAACACTTAGCTATAGCAAGACCAACTTGGTTGACAAATCGCTAAGGTGTAGTACAATTAAACTATGACAGACAATGAAATAGAAAATATACAAACCATAGATATAAAAGTTACAGCAGAATCACTGGACGCTCACGTATTATGCCTTAGGGAGAATGGATACAAGGTAGAAAAATCTTTGACATCATGGACAAAATACACCATGGCATTTTTGCTAGGTGCATATATTGTTGCGGTGCTGGTGTAGAATGCAAAAAGAGATATACAAAGACAATTATTTTGGCACACTGATGAGTATATTGGTGGACGAGTCTCGTAAGATAATGCCAACATTCAATCCGACAAAAGAACTACACAAAATACAAAACGATATGTGCCGGGCAGGTAGCTGGATTGACAATATGCCCATAGGCACAATAGTTCAATCAGTGCCACAGGCGTCAATACAGAAATTACAGGCAGATGTGTTACCAGAGTACAGGAGATTGGCCGCAAATCTCATAGATAAATTCGTAGATGAGTTCGAGGCACAAGGCGGACGTAGGGTAGAGATTACAGAAAAATTTGAAAGTATGTACAAATGGAAAAAATAGAAGTTGTATGCACAAACAACGGTAAAACAAAGTTTGCTGAAATTTTAAATCAAAATGACAAGTACATAAAAGTAATCCTTGAAGGAACTCAGATATCGATTGAGATGTTCAGAGACACCGTAAATACTCCATACACAGGAAGAACAGCAGGACTGGAGTTTGAATGGAAACCGAAAAGCTAAAAATTAAATTAGAACTTTATGCAACCATGTGGCGGAAACCTCCGCAGGTAGAGATACTGATCGATAACAAAACTTATTTTTGTTGGTACGTTGAAGGATCCAAAGACAAGCCAACTGTAATAGAATTTGAACATGAGTTCGAGTCTGATAAAGAATACAATTTAGTTATAAAACGTTCCGGCAAAACTGATAATGATACTGTGGTGAATGAGAAAGGTGACATCACACATGACCAGCTGTTACACATTAAAAGTGTAGAGATAGATGAAATCGACATAGGCTCTCTTGTATACACAGCAGTCTACACTCCAGAATATCCTGAACTGTGGGCCAAGCAACAAAGTGATAGTGGAATAAAATTAGAAGAATCTTTCCAAAATGTTGTGATCATGGGGCATAACGGCACATGGAAGTTTAAATTTGCATCACCATTCTACATGTGGCTTTTAGAGAACCTTTACTAATAAATATGCTTATATGAGAGCATCACAATTCATAAACGAGGCAATAGACTCAGACGCTGTAAACGAACTGGATTCTTACATTATGAACAATGAAGAACTGTACCGTAGACGTTTCATGCCAATTATTTCTAATATAAAGAGAAAAATGAAACGTGGTATATACGACCACGAGAAAGTAATAAAACTTTGGATGTACCTCGTGGATGATGCCGCTAAAAAATACGTTCAGGAATTTGGATCTACCCAAGATGATGTCAGTACAATGTTTCCAAAAGAAACGAGATTACGGGTAGCTCAAGTAATAGCAGATCGAGAGAAAGAAAATATAGAAAACAAGGAATACGATGTACCTCAGGGAACTGTTTCTTAAGGAGGACGATCGTTCAACAGCAGTATTTGCCTTTGGTCGATTCAACCCACCTACAATAGGACATAAAAAATTACTAGACAAACTTGAGTCAATGGCCCAGCAGGTGAATGGCAAGGCATATCTATTTCTGTCTCAGAAACAGAACAACAAAACAGATCCTTTGACATTTAAAGAAAAGGCCGACTACTTAAAATTGTTCTATCCTGATTTAGCAATCGGAGACCCGTCTGTAAAAACAATTATCCAAGCTCTACAAAAGATACAGGCAGAGGGAAGGACAAGGATAGTGATGGTGGCAGGTTCGGACAGGGTAGCGGAATTCCAAAAACTATTGAATCAATACAACGGCAAACCTGACAAACAAGGAAACGAACTTTATAAATTTGATTTCATTGACGTGGCAAGTGCAGGCGAGAGAGATCCTGATCAAGAAGGTGCCTCGGGTGCCTCTGCCTCTAAAGCCAGAGAACTTGCCAATAAAGGACAAGAACATGAATTTACCAAAATTATCATGGGCGGTGATACAGGTAAAAAGTTATACAATATTATTCAAGACCGACTTGGTAAACAGATTGACGAGAACAACAAGAAGTTGTATAATGAAGATATGGAAGATGCAAAACCAATCGTATATCTAGACATGGATGGAGTCTTAGCAGACTTCTTCGGTGGTGTAGAAAAAATGTATGGCGTAGAGCACTGGAAACAGTTGACCAATGACAAAACAAAAGATTTAAAAAAAGAAGTCATTGATAGGATCACTGGCACAGATTTTTTTGCAACATTGCCTAAATTTCAAACAGCTGATGCTTTGATAGATACTGTAAAAGAATTTACAGGAGGAAAATTTTCAATAAACACTTCGCCTTTGCGAGGTGACCATGAAAACTCAGGCAAGTATAAAAAACTTTGGATATCGAATAACATCGAACAACCAGACGAAATTATAGTTACAGGTAGAAAAGAATCTTATGCAAAAGACAAGGCATCAGGCACACCAAACATTCTAATCGACGACAGACCAGTCAACATACAGAAATGGCAGGCGGCCGGCGGTTACGGAATATTATATCAAGCAAACAGAGACTCACTTGACAAAGTGAAGAAAGGACTAGAAAATTATGGCAAAATACAGCGGGATCAATAGAGCATACGCCCAGGGAGAGATAGAAAAGACTCCCCAGGAGAAGCAGAGAGAATTAGATGAGAAGATGAAAAAATTCCTTGCAAAAGGTGGCAAGGTTGAAAAAGTTGATGCCATGAAACCTACCAAGGAACAACTGAGATCATGGAAGATCTAGAAAGATTAAAAAAACTAGCAGGAATAAATGGACCTAGTGCAGAAGGAGACAGCATGGGTGAAAATTTATCCTACACAGGTACAGAAAAAGCACAATATCAAAGAAAGCACAATATAAGACCTGGTTCCAACGAGTGGTTTAAGTTATGGTTTGCGAGACCAAAACTCACTGGGGAGAACCCAATGCCCAAAAACAAATAAATACTCGCATATGCGAGCCGCTGAACTTATAAGAGATTCAAAATGCCCACGGACACGAGCGAAGGAATGCACGTGTGAGCAAATTAATACAATTACCGAGGCAGAACAAACAGTGGTAGCACAGTGCGTCCTTGAACATTCTGACGCTGTAAAGGGCACTATATTGCTAATGCAGGCGCCAAATACACCCACTCTAATCAAAGGCACAATAACAGGACTAGAGCCTGGCCTACATGGTTTCCATATACATGAGTTTGGAGATATGTCAGATGGTTGTAAATCAATGGGAGGACATTACAACCCTGATGATGTCGATCATGGTGATATTATGAAAGGCCATGTCGGTGATCTTGGTAACGTCACAGCAGACGAGTCAGGCACAGCTAAATTTTCAATACAAGCACATAGAGTTGACTTAATTGGAGAACGTTCTGTAATAGGAAGAGGACTAGTCATTCATGCAGACGAAGACGACTTGGGCAAGGGCGGAGATGCTGAGAGTCTAAAAACAGGCAACGCAGGTGAAAGACTGGCATGTGGTGTTATAGTGACAAGATCGGAAGAAATAAAAGAAGCACACGGTGGCAAACATTCCACATCAGGAAGAAGCATGACCAAAAGTGAAAAAACTAAAAGAGAAAAAATTGTAAAAGGCATGAAGAAAGACAAAGCAGGATTCAAGAAAAGGTATGGTAAGGACGCAGAAGCAGTCATGTATGCCACAGCAACAAAGCAGGCGATGAAATAATGAAATTTATAATATTCAACGGAACACTAAAACCAGATGCAGAATCAAACACCAGCAAGGTTGTTATGATGCTTAAACTTGCATTTGAAAAGTTGGGACAGGAATGCAAAGTTGTTACTCTACGTGATTTAAATTATGAACGTGCAACCAAAGATGTTAAGGACGAACTTGCTCCACATATCATTGACATATTCAAATGCGATGGTGTGATATTTGCCA
>MDSZ01065659.1_pt1 | contig 15799 bp, 22 predicted proteins | sample 811201 | NCBI WGS metagenome assembly MDSZ01 (sample SAMN05326647, study PRJNA326480) | marine metagenome | isolation source: seawater | place: Indian Ocean: North | collected 2010
AAAATATGCACACTTGACTGCAAAACTTGCACAGTTTCTAAGTGATTGTATTAACGATTTTTTAGTTATTGCCTGCCCGCATTATCTAGCGTTATCAAGTATTTAATATATTGTCAGCGATTGGCTGCTTTTGCCAGTGATTGTCTTGAGGGGCCTAATACACGTATGATGCTGCGCCGTCAAGGGCAAAAAAAAGTTGTATAAAAGTGCATTTTTTTCTTGGTGGGATCCCAAACTGTGGTATTATATGTATGTAAGAAGGAGAGATTAAATGGCTGTTGACTTCCAAACCTTTATCAACCTCGCACCCTCTGTCAGTGCTGCTCGCCTGCCAGTCTTGCTCCGTGGTCGCCACGGGATCGGCAAGAGCCAAGTGGTTTATCAGATTGCCGGCACCCTCGGGCTGCCAGTGATTGAGCGCCGTGCCAGCCAGATGACTGAGGGCGATCTTGTCGGCTTGCCCAGCATCGAAGGCAACCGCACTACTTTCAACCCGCCCGACTGGTTCAAGATGGCTTGCGAAGAGCCGGCAGTCTTGTTCCTCGACGAGGTTGATCGCGCTACCCTGGAAGTTCGCCAAGGTATCTTTGAGTTGACTGACAGCCGTAAGCTGAACGGTCACAACCTTCACCCTGACACTTTGATCTTTGCTGCCATCAACGGTGGTGAGCATGGCGAACAATATCAGGTCAATGAAATGGATCCGGCTGAGCTTGATCGCTGGAGCGTCTGGGATGTGGAACCGACCACTGAAGATTGGCTAGCTTGGGGCAAGCACAACGTTGACAGTCTGATCTGGGATTTTATTAACCAGAACCGTGGTCACCTTGAGCACACCGGTGACATCGAGCCTAACAAGCGCTATCCTAGCCGTCGTAGCTGGAAGCGTCTGAGTGATGTTCTCACTCAAGCCGATCAGCTTGAAGCTGGTCCCGGTATGTTCAACCTGGCTCAAAGCTTTGTCGGCTTCGAAGCTGCTGTCGCTCTCAACGACTACGCCAAGAACTATGAGCGCGTCGTCACGGTTGAGCAACTGCTCGAAGGTGAGCGAGTGGAAGCCTTGGCAGCTTTCTCCCTCAATGAGCACTGCGCTCTGATCGAAAAGATCGAGGCAGAAGAGGTTCTCAAAGCTGAACTCAGCGATGATCACCTCCACAACCTGGCGGCATACTTCGTCACGCTTCCCAGCGAAGCGGCAATGAAACTCTGGAACGTTGTCAGCCAAGGTGGCGTTCAAGAAAACGTGGTGAAGTTCCACGGTGCCAATAACGGTGCTGTTGGTAGTCACCTCTCAAAGATCTTAGGAGCATAATCTCTCTTACACCTTTCCTAAGGTCGGCAAGGGCTCAGCAATCTGCTGGGCTTTTTGCTTTTTAGGGTAAAAAAAAGCTTGGTGAAAACCAGATCTGTGGTATTATATGTTTGTAAGGGAGAGAGATAATGAGTTTCGATCTAAAGCTTCACGCTTATCGACTACTGATGGACGAGCCGTTCTTTGCTGCACTTAGCCGCAAGATTGAGAAGCGTGCTTGCACGTCTATTCCTACTGCTGGTGTTCGGGTAGATCCTGACACTGCTCAGTTTGAAATGATTTACAACCCTGAGTTCTTTGCCAGCTTGCCAGAAGAGCACGTCCGTGGTGTACTCAAGCACGAGTTCTACCACTTGATCTTCGAGCACGTGACCAGCCGGAAACCTGAAGGCATCAACCACAAGGTCTGGAACATCTGTGCTGACCTGGCTATCAACAGCCACTTGGTCGGCGAGTTGCCGGATATGGCTTGTATGCCTGGCGAGGGTCCTTTCGAAGATCTGCCCAAGGGGATGTCAGCCGAGTGGTACTTGGCAAACTTCCCAGAGCGTGATGAAGATGAGGGCGGCTCTGGCAGCGGTGAAGGTGGTGAAGGTGGTGAAGGTGAGGGCGAAGGTGAGCCTGGCAGCTTTGACGACCACTCTGGTTGGGATGATGCCGCTCAAAGCCCTGAGCAGCAGGCAGCCAATCAGATGGCTAAGGAGCGGCTTAAGCAATCGATGAAGCAAGCTGCCCAAGAGGCTGCTCAGTCTGCTAAGGGCTGGGGCTCAATGTCTGGGGCAGTAAAAGAAGAAATCTTAAAAAGACTAGAAACTAAGGTAGACTGGAAGAAGGTCCTGCGCTACTTCATCAAGACCAGCCAGCGTGCTAGCCGTCGCTCTAGTGTCAAGCGTATCAACAAGCGGTATGCTTACATCCACCCTGGCAAGAAGACTCAGCGCCAGGCAAAGATTGCCATCGCTATCGACCAGTCCGGCTCTGTCAGCGATGATATGCTGTCCGCCTTCTTCGGAGAACTTAATAAGCTTGCCAAGCTGGCTGAGTTTACTGTTGTTCCTTTCGATACTGAAGTAGATGAGAGCAAGGTCTACGTCTGGAAGAAGGGCGAGAACAAGAAGGCTGAGCGCGTCTTGTCCGGCGGTACCTGCTTCAATGCTCCGACCGAGTATGTTAATGGTCAGAACTTTGACGGCGTTATTATCCTGACGGATATGGAAGCTCCCAAGCCCAAGGCTTGCAAAGCCCAGCGGATGTGGATGACTGACGAGCGAGGTGCCAGCCGTCCCTACTTCAAGACCAACGAGAAGGTAATCCAGATCGACTAATCCCCGAGGTTCTCGGGAGTTTCACGACATTTTGCTAATTTTGCGGGAAAGAATAAAAAGAATGAATAACCTAACAGAAAGAATAGTAGCCTATGAACAGGGAGAGCTAGATCAACAGCAAACCATTCAGCTATTTCAAGAACTGGTTGACAGCGGTATGATAATGAGCCTACAGGGTCACTACGGTCGCTTAGCCTTTCAGCTTATGGAAGCTGGCTTGATCACTGATGCTAGCGACTGACAGCGGCTGCCGGCGGCTGCCAGCCCACCAGAACTAACTCCCATGAGGGAACCCCCCCTGGGGGGTGTCCCAGGGACATTTTCAACGCGTGGGTAATTTTCTGAGATTTTTGCTTTTAAGGGAAACAAGATGATTAAAATAGGGGATATTGTCTATAAATTAAGAAAAGGAGGATTTCTTCACGACAGCCCTGTTCCTTTTAAAGGGGAATTGGGACTAGTTATTAAAGAACACAAAGAAAAGGGAGCGGTCCCGCAATACTATGTCCAATTTGATCAAAAAGATCCTCAATGGTATTATCAACACGACCTCGCCAAAATTAATCGAGGAGGAAAGGAAGAAAATGTTTGAATTCACCACTAATGTCCCAGAACTTGATGCAGAGAACGCATCTCTTTTTAAAGCCGCTGAGTACTTGCAACTCTGTGGTAACAGTCCCGGATTGACAGCGGCTGACTTCTACCGCGCTGTACTGCTTAAAGAGGAAGACATCAGTCAAGACGATTTCAGCCGCTTGGCAAATGCCGCCATAGCTATTGAAACGATGATGCAATTGGACGAATCTCTAGAGCAGGAAAGCCTAACCGAACCCACTGTTCACTAGATGTACAAGCCGGGAGACTTAGTGATCATTACGGATGAGTGCGACATCAAGTACTTTGGCGGCAAAACAGCCATCATTCTCAAGAACGTCGGACAAGATGCGACAGATCACTCTCACGGCTTTTACTACCAACTTCACTTCGCCGATGGCAGCACTCACATATTTACGCACCGGGAGCTAACACTGCTATCAAGGGCAGAAAGAAAAAGTAATGAAAATCGGTGACTTAGTAGAGTTCACCTACGGCAGAGTAGGCGGACAAATTGAAGGCATAGGAATCTTTGCAGAGCGAGGTGAAGACGGAAAGCATAAAATCCTGTTTATGGGTAAAGGATACTGGGTGAGGGAGCAGCACATTAAAATCATTTCTATGAAAAGAAAGACCGATGTAAATGAAGAGTGGCTGAACTAAACAGCAGTCACCCGCTATCAACTTTGCGGAGACTATCAATCTGTTCTCAGCATCTACACAAAACTTCACAAATAGTTTATAATAATAGGGAAGGTTTCAGAATGTTTTCAGTAGGTGATTTTATTGTCGAACGTGAGGGCGCGCGAGCCCCGGCTTCATTTGGCGTAGTGAAAGGTTTCGAGACTGCTATCAACGGTGAGCAACTTCTGGATGTACAATACCCCACGGAAAGATTATATAGTTTTGCCAGCCAATGCCAGCTTTACAGAGAGTGGTTAGATGAAAACGGATTTTGAAGTTGGCGACCTTTTGCAGTTTAAGCCGGCTTCTAGAGTTTTTGAAGCCTTGCCCGGCTCTGCCAGCTTAGTTTTGATGACTTCAAAAGTGGCAGGAAGCAGCAGATTCTTTTATGGCCGGCAGATCAATGCGAATGAGGACCATCTTTGGAGCTATGATCAATTTTTACTGCGTTCAAGGGCTGGTGAAAAAAATTTCTAGAAAAAATTTCGGAGTTTTTAATGACTGAAACATTGGGTTATGTTATGTTTTTGTTGATATCTTGGTTTGTGATTGGTTCTGCGGCTGCGTTTATTGTGGCTACGGTGTTTTTTGGGTCGGGAGTCAAAGAAATTAGTGAGGAGGAGTATCGTGAATTGTCTGAACGACGCCGAGATTGAAGCTATAATCGATTACACGGGAATGGAGACGGCCATTCATATGGGACTAACAAGCACTCCTGTTGTGTACTTTTCGAGAGATGGTGGGGTTCTTAATTTTGTAACTATCATCTCCGATTTTTTGAAAGGAAATTAAATGTTGTATAAGTCATTGTTTTTGCTCTTTTTTGCTAATATGTTCAACCAAGCTTATCAAATGACGAACATTGAGTGCCCTCGTTGGGTACCGGGAACCAATGAAATTCTGCCGGCAGGCATCTCTCTTTCTCCGGAGTTGGAGTTAAAAAATCGAGTACGTTGCTATTGTGAGGTGGTAATACCTCAAGAACGAGGATGTATTGCTAATAACGTCCCAAAAAACCTTTGCAAGGCTCGCACGGCTGCTTGGGTAGAGGACAATTTTATGTTGAAAGAAAATTTTAGGCGAGCGCAAGCGCCTGCTCCTCTTCCTCAACGTGATAGAATGATAAATGTCCAACCGTAGAGGCATTGCTCTTATTGTAGTCCTAATGATGTCTGCGTTTATTGGGATGAGTGCAATGTTATTATTTTCTACCGTAAATATGGAAATGATGATCGCCGGCAACACTCGGCGAATAAAACAGGCAAAAATTTCGGCGACGAGCGGGCTTAATCACTTTAGGGCGCTTGGTTTAAATTATGATGCACTTAGAGACCGGGCTGGCGACCTGCAAACTTTCCAAGTGTTGCCCGAGACCCAACTATCGCCTGTCACTTCCTACGAGGTGAAAGTTCACTTTTCTCCCTCTTTAAATGAAGGGCAATATTTGGTGGAAAGCATAGGATATTATACCAAGGGTCCTAAAATTTTAGCGACACATCCAATAAAAGCCCTCTTTGAGGGCGGACAATAAAAAACAAAACTACTTATTGTTACGGAGATCTAATGATTACTAAGGGTAAAATATGGAAAAAGATTCGTATTGGGCTCCGAGAAATCGACCGATCATCGCGCCTGACGCGCAAAGTTATGGAAACAATAAGGAATCTTGAACGTGAAACTAACACGACAACACCTCCGAAAACTGATTAAAGAACAGGTCCATCTCCTCTTAGAGGCAGAGGATGAATTCGGGAGGCAGACCGGCCTGATGGGAGTGGCCCGTAACTCAGGCATACGGGCAGCAATGGCTCGGATTCTTTCTAAACTGTGGAGAGAAAAAAGTATCTCGAAAGACGATATCCGGTGGGCATTCCAATACATAAAAGACGATGAGTTTGAATGGAACGCCGCCGTTCTTGACGCAGTGGGACTCCCGCCATTTGACCCAAGCAAGGATGATCCCGATGATTGGACCCCGCCGGAGGAGTGGACAGAGGAACAGAAGGAAGCAGCCAATAAAGTCCGAAGAAATCTCAAGCTGCAACAACTAGATAAATATTTTGATATACTTGTTCGTGATGGTATTATTGAAAGTACACCCAAAGGAATTCTCAACTGGCTTAGAAGCAAAGATAATAAAAAATTAAGATATCTTCCGAAAGTTCCGCCTTGGGAGATAAAAGGTTACGAAGAGACCAGTAAATATATGTTCGATCCCGACAATCCAGCAGCAGTATTATTTGAGATAATTTCCGAAATCTACCACAAAGGTCAAGGCATACATAACAAGAAGCTGGACTATGATGAATTCTTAGATTTTCTCAGCGTTGATGTAGGGCGTTTTCACCCGGAGTTATCCCCCAAACAATGGGATAAGCTGCTCAAAAAAGATAACCTACTTATCAAGCTCATTACTACGGGTGTGATAGAAGCACGGGATGATAATACAATTCGTGTGTATGCCGACGTTGCAGATGAACTATTGCATCAGGACTGGGGCAAAGACGGTACCGACTATGATGCCAGCGCAGCATGGAAATATATTAACACTCTTTTCCAAGGAGCCGGTTCCCCGGAAAGCGCAGATCAGGCGCAACACGTGGTCACCCAAGTTCAGAACGCGCTTGGGCAAGGTGTTGATCCCGAAGAGATTGTAGATGAACTCGAACAACAATTACCTACCCGAGCAGAACTCGGACAAGTCTCTGGTGATGATAGTACACGTCCCGGCCTTGGTCCTGCTGGGGGTGCTTCGAGTGGGTTGCGCCAATTTGCGGGGCAAGCCTTTGTAGATTCTGTCGCTGATCAGGAGGCGTCTAGACTGCGCGATGAGCCAACGATGGGCGACCGTCCTCCTCCCGCGATTGCCGATGAACAATGGGTAACTCAACGATTACACCGTGGTATCACTTTACCGTGGTTCCAAAAAAGCTGGGGTGGCAAAAAATTAACAAGCCCCCACATAACTCTTCAAAAAGGTGGCTGGTCTAATTTATCGTTAATGGCTGCGGGTTTGTTAGTTTCTGCTTATTTGGAAAAAGAGAAACCTCGGGGAGAGAAAATATTTGGAGAAGCTTTATTGAGAGAGATAGATGTTTCGCAGGCTACCCCTGACCCCGAAGCGACGGTAGCGGACACTGAGGTTAACGTAGAATTAACACCGCGTCCTGATTTTGATCCGCCTTCGATGAAAACTATAACACCTCCTGAGGTTTTTAAAATCCTTAAGCCCCAGTTTGAAAAACTTCAAGATATGGACGAGCACCAACTAAGGACTTATATCGAGAATTGGATTAATGTAGTCACCGATAATGGAAACTCTTCACAGCGCCAAACCTTAGAGACGGTGTTTTCGCCGGATCATGCTGGAATGAGAGGGGGACCACAAGCAGCCCAAAAAGCGGAAAAGACTGCGGAAAAATGGAGAGATTGGTGGTTACAGCAAGGAATTCAAGCTTATTGGTACACCTTTATGAAGAACCCTGGCGAAGCGGGAGATAAACCAACGACGGGGTTTGCGTTAGAGTCCATTATGAAAAAAGTGGTGAGTCGCATTATTAATGAAGCGGCACAGAATGATCCTGAATTTCGGAGAAATATCAATAGGATTATAACCGAAAAGAAGAATAAAAAGAAATCTTCCTCGAAAAAAAGACCATGGCAAGATTATGCTCGGGAAACATTTCGTCGGATGATAAATATAGCTGCTAGTGGAGGGAATAAAAATACTCCTCCTTATACTGATGCTCCCACAATGGGGAAATCGGGACCAGCGGGGATGCCTTTCTAATGCAAGATCTAGTTCGTCAGTGGAGAAAAGTCCTAAAAGAGGGAATCGTCATTAAAGTACCTTTCTCTTTCGAGCCTCATTCCACTTTAAATAAGGAGTTTTGGAATCAGCCAGGCGATAAGTTAGATCCTGAAATTCGAGAGAAATTATTACAAATCGCCCAAGATTTTATTGATAAAAGTGAAGCTGCTGATGCTCCTGTTAAGGATATTACTTTTACCGGTTCTTTGGCCAATTATAATTATTCTCCATATTCTGATGTAGATTTACACGTTCTTTTTGATTTTTCCGACATCAATGAGGATGAAGATTTAGTGCGTGAATACTTTCAGGCTCTCAAATCGGTGTGGAATAACACTCACGATATCCGAATGAAAGATTATGAAGTGGAAATCTATGGACAACACTCTGAAGACCCTCATATCGCTTCGGGGTTGTATTCTATTTTGAACGATGAGTGGATTGTTAAACCTGATCGTCTCGATCCTAAAATTGATCATCGCGACGTAGAATTAAAAGCACGCGCTATTGAACACCAAATTGATGAAGTGGTAGCTCTCCTCGACGAAGGAAAATTTGAAGAAGTCATAAGCAAGACTGACAAATTAAAGGCTAAAATTAAAAGATTAAGACAAAGTGGGCTTGATGATATAGGCGAATACTCTGTTGAAAACCTCGCCTTTAAAACATTGCGCCGTAATGGCTATCTCGGTAAACTTTCAGACGCCAAGACCGTAGCCTACGATAAATTAATGTCAGTCCCAGAGTAAGGAACTATGTATAATATGATTACTAAAAGCCGTATCCGACAAATTATTCGTGAAGAATTCAAACAAGTTTTGGTTGAAATGACCCGCTACCGACCGCGAGATATCGCCGGCAAGGATTTTGAATTCCATCTGATGATTCCTATAATGGGGGTTCGAGGTGGTGAGCCTCACTTTGATTATGAAAGACGCTGGTACCGAGGAAAAATCGTTAAACTTCCGGGACTTACCCGTCAAGAGCTAAAGAATCCTCTGCGTCCGGAACAACCCGTTATATTCCAAGTAGAAGCCATCAAAGATGCTGATGGTAATTGGGTCGAAGCTACAGACAGACTTGAACGTATACCTTTTACTGGGGATATTGAATATACCGAAGTAATGAAGGATGGAAAGCTCGTTTCCGTTCCGGCTATTGATGATGAGGGTACCCCAGAGACTAACCCTAACTACGGACGTGCTCGACGAGTTCCCGGCAGTGAAGTTCATCTTACATTAAGCGATATCGTATACTAATCCTCATAAGTCCCGAATAAATACTACTTATTAAGGGTATAAAATTTATGAGTACATTTCGTGAACATAAAACCATAGCAGACAGAGCATCGGCAGACAGGAGCCGACACCGCCACAAGATCGAAAAAGCTATTAAAGAGAGTATTAAAGATGTAGTAGCTGAAGAAAGTATCATTGGACAAAGCGGCAAGAAAAAAATACGCATCCCCGTAAGAGGCATTAAAGAGCATCGTTTTGTTTATGGACAGAATGAAAAAAACAAACATGTAGGCAGTGCTCAAGGAAAAGATATAAAAAAGGGACAACGAATTGGTCATCGGCGACGACCAGCAAAATCCGAAAAAGGCGATAAGCCCGGTGATAAACCAGGGGAAGAAAAATACGAAATAGAAATGTCCCTGGAAGAATTAGCCGAATATTTGTTCTCTGATTTACAATTACCAGAATTAGAAAAAAAGAATTTTAAGTTCACCACCCAGGAAAAAATGAAACGTAAAGGAAAGCGCCCTTACGGGATTCGTCCACGTTTATCTAAAAAAGAAACTATCAAGCAAAAAATTCGTAGAAAAAAAGCCGCCATTAAAGCCGGTACATATGACCCTGAAAGTGATGAAAGGTTTACGTTTCACGAAAGTGACCTTCGCTATAAACACATTGCCCCTGTAGTTAAGGAGAATACCGCAGCGGTAGTCTTTTTTGTTATGGATGTATCCGGCTCAATGACAACTTCTAAGAAATTTTTAGCACGAAGCTTTTTCTTTTTGTTGTATCAGTTTTTGAATCACAAATATTCTTCCATCGATGTTGTCTTCGTTTCCCACACTGCCGACGCCCACGAAGTTAATGAGGAACAATTCTTTACTCAAGTCCCTAACGGAGGAACCTTGGTATCCAGCGGACTTAAAAAAGCAGAAGAAATAATCGAGAAACGCTATCATCCTAATAATTGGAATATCTACACATTTTATTGTGGAGATGGGGATAACTGGTCTATTGATAACAAAGAGGCACTCGCTTCTTTCCGCCGGCTCAAAGAGATAAACCAAGTGATGTGCTATACAGAAATTGGTAAATTGCACAACTATCGCGAATATTCCCTTTTCACCGGCGGTCATCCCGAAAAAAGATTATGGGATTGGACCAAATTAGTGGAAGACAAGAACTTTAAAAGAATCCGCCTGGAAGAAAGTAATGATATATGGCCCGCGTTTAAGAAGCTGTTTGGAGGACGAACCTGATGCCTGATTGGTCTATGAAAGAACTTCAAGAGTGGGATACCAAAATCTGTACCCTTGGAGAAAGCCTCGGATTGGATTGGTACCCGATAGAGTATGAGATTTGTGATTATAAAGAAATGATGGGACATATGGCGTATAGTGGTTTACCCACTCATTACCGTCATTGGTCTTATGGAAAATCGTTTGACCGAATACAAACAGAATATAATTTAGGAATGTCGGGATTACCCTATGAGATGATCATTAATTCAAACCCTAGCATTTCTTATTTGATGACAGAGAATCCTATGTCCACTCACGTACTTACAATGGCACATTGCGTAGGTCATAGTGATTTTTTTAAGAACAACCGTATGTTTGCCGAGACAGGAGCAGAAACGGCAATTGATCGTTTTAAATCCGCCAGTAAACGCGTTAAGAAGTATATGGAAAACCCTCTCATCGGCATAGAAGCAGTAGAATCCATTCTTGATGCTTGTCACGCTATTCAATATCAAGTTCCTCGTACACCGGGAATCAAACGACGCAATACCAAAGAGTTGAAAAAATATTATGAAAATCTTATTAAAAATGACAAAACCGGGTGGTGGGGGAGTCATTTTGACCTTAATAAGATTCCTCTAGAGCCGGATTATAATGTGTTGGCTTTCATTGCGGAACATAATAAGCTTTTGTCTGAGTGGGAAAGGGACCTCATCCATATTGTAGAACAACAATCTTTATATTTTATTCCTCAGGCGTGTACTAAAATTATGAATGAAGGATGGGCGTGTCTTATTCACGAAAAGATCGTAAATGCTTTGGGAATCCCTGATGATTATTATTTGGCGTTTATTCGTCTTCATAACCAAGTGGTACGACCTCACTTAGGGCGTGTTAATCCCTACCACTTGGGATATAAGATCTTTAAATACATCGAAGAAAAAGAAGGATTCGCAGAATGTTTGCGCGTGAGAGAAACTCATAACGATGAAACCTTCCTAAAATCATATCTTAATGAAGAGTTATGTAAAGATTTGAATTTATTTAGTTATTCATTTAATAAGAAAGCCGGATACAACGAGATAACCGATGTTTCTGACGAAGTTGCATGGCAAACTGTTCGTGACGACCTAATTAATAATGTAGGGTTAAATAGCGTTCCTGTAGTGGTAGTCAAAGAACTAACACCCACCGGAACGTTGATCCTTCAGCATGAACATGACGGAAGAGATCTGGAATTGTCGGAAGCAAATAAAGTTTTTGAATACATTAACGATCTGTGGTCTGGTGATGTAAGATTTACAACCATAATAGAAGACGAAACTTGGGAGTTTTAATAGATGTCAAAGGTAAACAAGTCTGATAAGTTTCTCAAGATTATAGGGAAACACCAAAAAAGTAAAAAAGAAGAAAAATTCCATGGAACACTGAAAGATTATCTGGATGTGTTGGAGAGTAATCCATCTGTGGCTCAATTGGCTCACCGCCGACTGTACGAAGTGTTGACGTCTCACGGCATCACCAAAATGAATACAAAAGATGAACGCTGCAACAAACTATTCAACGGAGAAGAGTTACGCACCTATGACTATTTTCAGAATAAGTTTTTTGGAATGGAGAGATCACTCGCCAAGATAATGCGTTTTCTTCGATCTGCCTCATTGAAAGGAGAAGAGAGCCGACAAGTGTTGCTATTATTAGGACCGGTAGGTGCGGGCAAGTCTGCTCTAATGGAACATATAAAGTCTGCACTTGAAGATTGTGAACCAATGTATCACATTGAAGGATGTCCTGTTAATGAAGAGCCTTTGCATTTAATTCCTCGCTCATTGCGGGGAGAATTTGAAGAATTATACGGGATCAAAATCGAAGGTGATCTCTGTCCTGTTTGCCGATTCCGACTCAAGGAAGAATTCAATAATGATTATTCCGCGATGCCTATAACCCAATCATCATTCTCTGTAAGAGGTCGTCGAGGCGTTGGCGTAGTACCACCAATGGACGCAAACAGCCAAGATGTAACGATTTTGGTAGGTAGTGAGGATATTTCCAAGCTCGATATGTATTCTGAAGATGATCCTCGTGTTTTGTCGTTAAATGGTGCTTTTAATGTAGGAAATCGCGGAATTGTCGAGTTCGTAGAAGTGTTTAAGAATGAGATCGAGTTCTTACACACGATGATCACAGCCACACAGGAAAAATCAGTCCCGAGTCCCGGTAAAGGTCCGATGATTTACTTCGATGGGGTTATTCTTGCTCATTGTAATGAGGCTGAATGGAATAAATTCAAATCTGAAAATACCAATGAAGCCATTCTTGACCGCATTGTTCGAGTTAACGTTCCTTATTCTCTGGAAGTCTCGGAAGAGCAGAAAATTTATGAGAAAATGTTGGGGTTATCCGACTTTGATGGACATATTGCTCCACATACTTTAGAAATAGCAGCGATGTTTGCGGTATTGAGTAGATTACATCCCTCTAACAAGGTTGACCCATTGACTAAAATGAAGTTATATAATGGGATAGATGTAATTGAAAAGGGTACAGTTAAGAAAATTGACATCAATGACTTGCGAGATGAGGCGCGAGACGAGGGAATGACAGGTATTTCCACTCGTTTCATTATGAAGGCTATTGATTCTTCCCTTTCTGACTCCGAAAAGAATATGGTAACCCCAATTTCTATTCGAGATGCCCTGATCAAGCAAGTAAAAGAGCAAATTGTAGTGGAAGATGACAGAAATCGATACTTAGACTTTCTGGGTAAAGCTCTGCACGATGAATATTTGCACATTCTCGAAAAAGAAATTACTAAAGCTTTCGTTTCTGCTTATGAAGAACAAGCAGAGGCTCTCTTTAACAACTACCTTGACCACGCTGAGGCTTATGTTAATATGAGCACTGTCAAAGATGCTGTAACCCACGAAGAAATTCACCCTGATGATAATTTTATGGCTTCCATTGAGGAACAAATTGGAATTACCGGTACTTCGCGGGAGAATTTCCGGGTTGATATTACATCTTTTATGTTTTCTAAGCTGCGTCGTGGGGAAAAAGTGGATTGGCAATCTTATGCGCCGCTCAAAGAAGCTATTGAAAGCAAATTAACCTCTTCTGTGAAGCAGATCTCCCGTATTGTGACTAAATCTAAGAGTCGAGATAAAAAACAACAAGGAAAATACAACGAAATGGTGAAAACCCTTATCGATGAATACGGATACAATGAAGATTCAGCGGAAGAAGTAATTAAATTTGCTGCCAACAATCTCTGGAGAGACAGTTAGGACCTCTAATGAGTGAAAATAGCTCAAAAATTACTAATTTAGGAAAATTCGTCGGAAATACCCCACTAGTGGTCATTGAGGCCCTTTACGGTGACCAGCCTGCTCAGATTTATGCCAAATATGAAGCCTGGAATTATTCTGGGAGCATAAAAGATCGCATGGTTTATCATATTTTAAAAGCCGCTTACGAAAATAAGGTGCTTGATCCTAAAGATACGCTTGTTGAAGCCACAAGTGGCAATACTGGGATTGCTTTAGCGGCAATGGGGGCTTATTTGGGCCATCCCGTAGAGATTTATATGCCAAATTGGCTTTCTGACGAGAGAAAGAGGCTCCTGCGCTTTTATGGGGCAAAATTAATCGAAATTAGCGAAAAAGAGGGTGGTTTTATAAGGTGTATTGAGCTAGCTGCCCAAAAAAGTGATAAAAAAGGCTATTTTGGACCAAAACAGTTTAAAAATGTGTGGAATGTGTTCGCTCATTACACCTCCACGGCTCCGGAGATCGAAAACACCTTAAATACTCACTCTCTTCCTGAATTGGGGGTTTTTGTAGCCGGAGTAGGCACAGGAGGCACTATAATGGGGGTAAAGCGCTATTTTTCGGAGAAAAACACTGATTTTCGCTGTATTCCCGTCTTACCTCAAAAAAATCAAGATGCTGGACATAGAATAGAGGGTATAGGGGATAGCTTCATACCTGAAATCTTAAATTTGGACGAATTATCGCCTATTTATCGCATAAATGACTCCGATGCTATAATCACCGCCCGAAAACTCAATAAAGCAGGACTTTCGGTAGGTATTTCCTCCGGTGCTAATGTTTTTGCAGCCCTCAAAGCCTCGATTCAGCATCCGGGGGTCTCTATTGCTACGGTGCTATGTGATGATAGTAAAAAATACCTCACTACTGATTTATGTTCCAATAGTAGCGAAACTGGATCCACACCAATTAAAATACTGGATTTTAAAATAGTTTCTTGACTAATATCCAAAAGGTGGTATTCTACTATTATGAGTTCGGCAGATGATGATTTAATCAATAAGTTAAAAAAAGTGTTTGAATCCGTGGTTCCATCCGGAGGAAAAGAAGAATACCCAGTCGAGGCTCTTCCGACTGGTACCTATGTAAAGGTTCATCGCTTTAATCAGCTTGGCGTTATAACGGATGCTTTTTATGGTGATTTGGATGCCAATAACACTAAGATTATTGTCTATACGATTTTGGTTCTCCCCGGCCGCAAGTCACAATCTCTAGATCCAAGCCTTAAAAAGGGAAGATATTATCTGACGAACGAGTATGAATATGAGATTACTGGGTATTTAATGTTGAAACCAATGGATACAACTAATCTTTCTTTAATTATAGATAAGGACCCTTACCAATGAAGATAACGCCCTCTGCTTTACTGTTTGATATGGATGGCACCCTCACCGATCCCCGTACTTTGATTACTCCTGATGTAATAGAAGCATTAAGGACTGTTCCTCCCTCGATGCGAAAATATTTGATTACTGGGTCGGATATGCAGAAAATAGAAGAGCAAATTCCACCTGAACTTCTTTTATCCCTCTTTGAGCGGGTTTATTCTTGTAATGGCACAAAAGTGTACAACTGTAACTTGGATATGGACGATGAACAATATCCCGTAGAGCCCGAGCTTATTCATAGTGTCACTCTTAGGGATCATTACTCCGAAGCTGACCTTAATCATATAATTAATGTCTTATTAAATATTGCTGCTGAGACTCATACTAAAATTAAGACAGGGACCTTTGTCGAATGGCGCGGAAGTCAATTGAACTTTTCGGTTGTGGGAAGAAATTGCACATCCGAACAACGTGACGATTACGTTAAATGGGATAAGAAAAGCAATGAAAGACATCAGATTGTGGAACAATTGCGCCAAAAGTTTCAAGGCTGGGGGCTAGCATTTCGTTTAGGCGGTCAAATTTCCATTGATATTACCCGCGAAGGATGGGATAAAAGTTATGCTTTTCAAAATATGAATGAAAGTCCCGATCAATGTGTGTTCTTTGGAGATAAAATCTGCAAAGATGGTAATGATTTAGACATCGCTATGAAGTGCGGCAGATATCACAATGTCGATAGTCCTGCTGATTTAATTCTTCAATTGCAGGATTACAAATGAATGATTCCGGCATTTACTCTACTGGGTGGTATTCTGCTAGCCCTGCTTTTGCCTGGTGGAACTTTGATGTTCATCGCTTGGCTGCGATCAAGGCACGCAGAGAAGCAGCGAGAGTTGTTGAAGAAGATAAACGACAAAAGAAAATTGACTCTGCAAAA
>MDSZ01153314.1_pt1 | contig 15798 bp, 16 predicted proteins | sample 811201 | NCBI WGS metagenome assembly MDSZ01 (sample SAMN05326647, study PRJNA326480) | marine metagenome | isolation source: seawater | place: Indian Ocean: North | collected 2010
ACATCTCCTCTTGTTCTTAATTGATGATGTAATGTTGTTTTTCCAACTTGTGTTGCACCATATACTCCAACTGCGTGAGGATTTATTTTCTTCCAAAGTAGTCCTAATTGTTCTATGCAGATGATTACAAACCCAGTCATTACTGACATTCAATCACCTAGAAATGAAATATCGAAGAAATACCTCCCCAAACCGTGCTAAAGAGATTAACCCCCAATGATGGTAAAGCATGGCCTATACAAAAACTACAGACAGAAGCAATGAAACCCCAAAAATAAAACCTTGCTCTTAGAAACCAAACATCTGCTGAATGCGCTCTTTGCATATCATATGCTAAAGCAGATTCATCCATGCCAAATGCAATGGCCTCTAACATTTAATCACTCAACCTGCGCTAAGAAAGAAGGAGAAACCACCTGTGGTTCTTCTGCCTTTGGTGCTAGGTTATTTGTTGGTGTCCTGTTCCAAGAGTTATTAAACTGTTGAAGACTTTGACGAACCTTTTCTCTTTGTTGTTCATCTCTAGCCCTTCTATTCCAATAGGCGGCAATTCTTCTATCTAATAGGGTCATCTCTATATAATCGTTTAAGGCAAGGTCAAAGACCGCCTTCATTACAAGTATTCCACCAATAGTCATTAGTGAAAATACTACTGCGTGTGCATAGTGTGAAAAGGCAAGCAAATTGCCATACTCAGCATAAAAGAAAACATTTATGCCACTAATGCAACCAACGAATAATATCGTCATTACTAGTTTTGTATCTTTTTCTAACGCGGGCATTTAATCATCTCGCTTGAGCAGAAACGATTAATTGATTAGCGGTTCTACCTGTTGTAGCGTCTGCCTTTAAGTAAAGACCTATACCCAACATAGCCCCATGATAGTCCAAATCCAGCGTAGTATTTGCAGCAACAACTATAGTTGCAAACAAATTTGCAGCAGTATCGTTTGTATCATCATATAAATGAACAGTCTGTGCTGAGTCATCTGAATTATGCACTTTAATAGACATAAGTTTAACCCTATGTGCTATCAATTGCTTTTCTTCTGCATTAGCATTAGCGTTCTTGAATACATATTGTAGTGAACCTGCCATAATCGCATCTCCTGTGAATCGTGTGAGGGGTCGCACCCCTTATGAATGTTGTCTAAAAAATGTGGTGTGTAGTGACCTATGGCCCCGTTAAGGAGCCATAGGCCACATTTATTGCGGTAATCAAAGATTTCCCCAGACTCGGATTCTTACCGAACCGTAATCAACGGAGCCACCTTCTGCGTTAGCACCAGATGTTCCTTTAATACAGTTTAACTTGAAAGAAGTTGCTCCAGCGTATTCGCCGGAAGCATCTACTTCAGGTACGGTAAAACCGATTAACGAGTCTTGACCTGTCATTGCAACACAATGGACGGTTCTCAGTCCTAATTGCGCTGCGGTGACAGTCAATCCCCCGTCTGCATAAGTATCCATATCAACTAAAGCGTCAACAACATACTCGTCACCAACGGCTTTAGGGGCAGTTATGCCCTTATGGTCAGCCAGCATTGTTACTACTAATGCCATACTTAATCACCTCATGCACTACTTAGGTTGGTTATCTTACCTTGTCCCTTAAAGAAGGAACAACCAGTCTCAGCAATCGTGCGGTACATTGCCTGATTGCCAAGTTTTGCAACACCGAATGGGTTGCCGTGGTCAATACCATCTTCAAAGTATTGGGTGGGCTTCATTACTGATAGCCATATATGGTCTGTGTCCAGAATCAGTATATCGCTTAAATCAGTAGCAGCAGCCGTCTTTGTGGTAGAAGGCATATCCTTGCAAGGTATGATGGGTATGTCGAAGTAAGTAGCGACTCTAAAGCCGACTTCTGACCCCTTTACACCTCTAACACCATTATGGGTAGGGATAATCTCCTTTCTGTCCATAAATCGCTCTTGGGACTGTAGTAAGTCACCAAGATGCTGAATGGTGTCATATCCTGTTAGGATGACCTTAGGGCTTCCACCTGCTTCTCTAATGTTTCTTAACGCCTTGTTAAGAATGGTTAGAGTTAGTGGTCTTGTAGAAGCGTATGATGTACCGAAGTCAACATACGAATCAAGATACCCTGCATCAACTGCTTGCGCTAATTTAACACCAGAAGAACCTGCACCATCAACCGTTGGTCTTCTAGCGGTTGTTCCGAACAAATCAGCCATCTCGTTAGGGAATACGTCTGAACCGGACTTTGCTTGGTTTAGGAAACCAAAGTCTTCGTTATACATATCCGTTAACTCAGCAGATGAAGAAACTATCTTCATTAAAGAAGTATAGTTCTGGTCTGCTCTAGCAGCCGAGTTTTCTAGGTTGTAGTCTTCTAAAGGCATTAGAAGCATAGCGTTCTGCATTTCAGCGTGGTGCTTACCCATATCTTCACGGATTAGAGCGCGAATGTCTCCAACACCGTCATCAATCTTTGCCATCTCAAGGGCCAATTCCGAGAACTCAAACAGATGAGCAACCGTCTTTGGGCTGGTCTTAAGTTGTGCATAGGTTGGTGTAATAGCAGAAATGGTTCCTGCCGTTGAATCGGCTCCAGAATCAATTGCTGCGTTCTCACCATAAGCACCTAAAGCGTCTGGACGTAGTGTATCTGCACCCTTTGCCAGCGTTGCGCTGTCACCGGACATAGAAATTTTACTGTTTCCACCGCCACCTGCTCTCTTTTCTAGCACTCTCCACCCAGAAGCCGTATATGGCCTCTTAGCGAGCATTGCAAGAGCATTGCATTCTTGGTTTATCATTGACCATACTTTCTTACCGTATGCAATGTTATATAGGGAAGATACTGCCGTTGGGCCAGTTCCAGTCAAAAGTCCGGCTGAACCATCGTGTGAAGAACCTAGTCCTCCAACAACACCTGCTGCCTTAAGCAGCGAATTTCCCTGACCGCCCTTAATACCATAAGTTGCGGCTTCCAAATCTTTCATTGACTTAATATATCCACTCATATTTAATCACCTTAGTTTTCATACTCCGCGATGAAGTTGTGAATCTCTCCCCAAGACATTTCAGATACATCTGGTACTTCAATGGTTTGGGTCTGAGCCTTAACAATATCATCAGACTGAGCAGTTAAAGACTTCCTAAGAAGAGTAAACTCTTCCTTTAGTGCTTCAACTTCGTTCTTTGCGTCATACTCGTTTCGGGCAACAGAAGCCTTTCTTATGTTTTGCTCCTCTACGAACCTTTCCTCAAACCTAGCCTTTAGAGAGTCATAAGCCATCTTCTCTAACTGCTCTGCTTTGAAAGCCTCGTAAGCCTTCTCTACATTCTCGGTGCTAAGGTCTAGTGTTGAGAAGTCGTCATTTGACCACTCCTTGTATAACTGTCCCATTTGTGCGCCTTGTGGGTGTTTCTTTGCCGTTGAATCATGGTCAGGTAATCTGCCATCTTCAACGAAACCTTCCGGCCCCGTTTTGCCTTTGGTTGTATTATCGAAGTCTGAGGATTCAAGCATATCGCCGGACTCATCATCATCAGAATCCGTCTTTTCGCCGTCATACTCATCTTCGCTTCCTTCGGAGTATTCAACGTCCATAGATTCTGTGTCACCTTCTACAGGTACATCAACATCATCTACAGTCATATCGTCCTCTCCTTCATTCTTTTTGAGGTTATTAACTTCAGCCATAAGGCCGTTAAGTTCCTCAAGTGCTTTTTCCAATCTCTCAGTCATGTCACTCTTCTCCTCCTTTAATATGTCAAACTTTGCTTCTGGGTTTATTCCTTTCTCACAAATTGTTACTTCATGGAGTTCTAATTTATCTATCTCATTATACTGGCCTAACTCTTCACTAGTTTTTTGCCTCTTTGATAATGCTTGTCCACCTATGCTGAATGAACGTAAGGTTCCTTTTCTGATACCTCTTTGAATTTCTTTTGCTTTTTCTATGTCATCTCTTAGTTTAATAACAACATAAAATCCTACATCGTCTACTTGTGTTTTATGAAGATTTCCAGATTTATCTCTATACTTCTCTATTACATCTCCGACTTGAACGTTTGAATGATTTGACATTACATTTCTATATTTGGGTGTTGTCATATATTTATTTACTGCTTCTTCTAATGCTTTCAAAGTAATTAAATCATTTTGTTTATCTACTATTTCTATTGAAGCGTATCCACCAATAACTAAATCATCTGATTTTAATATCCTAAAGTTTCCTTCTGTATCCGACTTCAGCAGTTGGGCTTCCGACACATTCCCACTTCCTTAATTTACTATATGAATGCCACGATATTACGCAACTTGCATGGTTAACTTTTTATGCCTGTCTTCAGTAATATCCCATATTCCTTCATCTTTGTCTTTATCTAACATCTTTTGTTTGATTCCCGTCCAAACAACCCATGTATCTTGTTCTTTAACAGGAACCACTCTAAAGTGTAATCTAGTTTCAAACTTATCCCCATTTATTTTATATTCGTGATAACCATGCCTTTGAACACCTAACTCAATTTCTCCAGAATCTAACAATTTATCTCTTGTTGTCTTTGTAGAAACTTGTGCAGGAAACTTACCAGACTTGCCAAACAGATTATAAATATCTTCAGCATCTTCAATATCAATTGTCCACGCCATTTCTTTATCGGGCGTTCTAATAATCATTTCTAAGTTATCATCACTACCATGATATAATAAGAACTTACCCTTCTTTGGAGTCTTTTCTGCTTTAATAAGTTTATCTTTATTTGCAGTATATTTATCTTTAGTTACCTTGATAAAATCATCATAATCATTCATCCAGTTAACCATTCTTTTGATGTCTCCTGTCCATAAATCTTCAACTAACTTAGGTATCTTCTCTTTACAGAAATTAAATATTTCATTTATATGTATTCCTTTTTCTTCTGTATCTATTTCTTGTAAGTATGCTTTAATTGCTACTCTAGCATCCCCAGACTTTGCCTTCATTAACTCTTCAATTTCATGCTTCCACATATCCATGTCGGCTAAAGCATTCTTTTCCATTAGAGAGTCTCCACTAAAACCATAAATAGTAAAGCCTTCAAAGTCAGATTTCATTATAATATCTGCTTCACCGTGAACACCATCAGTTATTACAAACTTTGTTAATGCGTCTTCAACTTCATACTTTAATGATTTCCTGCCTTCTTTAGATAATAGGTCTAATGTAATTAGTTTCTCTGGTGCTTCTACTTCTGGTATTTCAATCACTTTAGCAGTATACAGTTTATACCCACCATTGTTCTTTCTAACTTCATCAACCTTAACCCTTACAATATCTCCAACATCTACCTTTTCTTTAGTATTCAATGCTTTACCAACTGCTAGATATTTAAGGCCATCTAATTCTGTTCCACCATGTTCTCTTGCTTCTTCTCCGCTAAGTGGCCCTGCTCCTAAAGTATAAGAATTAAGGTTAGACTTCGTAGATTTCTTATCTAATACAATTAAATCTAAATCTACAAATTTCTTTAATTTAATCCACTTGGGGTTTTTCTTACTTCCTTTGTAGTAAGTAGATTCTATGTCTTTAATAACAACTCCTTCTGATGTTGGTAATTCCATAATATCTTTAGAATACTTTTCTATTTCTGCTAATGAATCTGCTATCCTAGTATTCTTTTTATTTGGGAAAGACAATTCATCAGAAGAATGCTGTGCTAACTGATAAAATAGAATATTTATTCTTTCTCTTAATGGGGTGTCAGTTACATTCTTTCCTTCGTGATGTAATATATCAAATACCCTAGCCTTTAACTTTGCTTCTGGATATTTTCCTTTGAATAAATGTGCAATAGTATCTGCACGATGTAATGGTTCGTCTTTATCATATAATATTATTTCAGCATCAAAGATGCTATCACCAAACCTCTTTTGTTCTAGTTTATCAACAATGTCTTTACATTTGGAAGTAATATCTTTTTCATTATATGAATAAATTTTAACCTTGTCTTTTATTTTATGTAGTTGAACTCTAATGCCATCATATTTTTCTTGAACTACCCATTCTCCACTAAATCCTTTTAAGTCTTTAATATCATTTACTTCAAATATTCTATACATGGGTTTGTTTGGAATTACAAAATCTGTTTCTTCTTTTTCTTCTTCAGACTTTTCTTTTTTCTTTTCTTTCTTTAATCTGATTGCTACTAACTCTTCCCAATCTTCTTCTGTATTGTCCACTAAGAAAACTTTCTTTAATAATTCCAATGCTGGCTTAAACTTAGGTTTAACCTTAGAAGTATCCTTATCATCTCCATAGTGTTCTATAATGTAAATAGGTATATCATCTAACCTAAGGTCTAACCCCATAGCCCCTTCAGAAATGTTGCCTATGTTTATACCATGTTTTTCCCAAGCAGCAGCAGATATACTGTGTGCGTGTGTGCGTAAAGCATAGTGTATGAACATAGCATATATAGAGGGTTCAGACACAAACGTTTCTATAACGTTGTCACCCAATTGTTTAGCAAAGGGGTCATTAACTTCTTCAGAATTATAACGCAATCTTTTAATCTGAGCATACAATTCTCTTGCTTGATTAGATTCTGCATCAAGGGCATTCTTATCGAAAACAGTTTCTTCATCTAAATATCTTTTCATTTCATTAGTAAAACTACTAAGACCATCAAAATCATCTCTTATCTTCTTAACAGACTTTCTCCATTCTTTACCGTATTCATCAGGGTCTTCTCTCGCAGATAGATATTTGTATCTTACATCTTCATAAAAGTCAAGGACACGCTTCGCCAGCCCTGTATTCTTTTTGCGAAAGAAGACCCCAGATTGTGGCAAAACTATCCCTCAGACTCAGTTACCTTTGTTTTTTGTTCATCCATTCCTTTTACGTCTGGAACAGATTCAGCCTTGGGTTTTTTAGCCTTAACAGTTTCACCGTTAGAATCTTCTGGTTCAAAGACTTGATTGCTTAACATAGAAACAACTTCTGTTCCTTTCTTAGCAGCCTTAGTCATTAACTCTTCTAACTTTTCTTCTTTCGTCACCTTTACAGGAAGTCCGTCATACATTAATTACTCCCCTCCATTCTTGCTACCATTTCATTAATATCTGCCCAATCCATTTTGGCAATATCATCAACAGTAGTGCCCCCTGTGCTAGTTGTTGGTACAGGGGTGTTTGCAACCACATAACCTGATTTCATCAGTAGGTTGTCCTTATTGTAAACGGCCTTTTCTAACTCGTTTACCTTACTCACTAACTCCTTCATAAGAAGAAGCATTTCGTTATCTGTGCTTTCACTCATCTTTTTCATCTCCTAAATCACCTTTACTCTTAGGATAAATAATCCCCTTAAGTTGGCGATATAGAATCTCATAATCTTTTCTAAGTTCAGATGCCGCCGCAACCAAAGAAAGATTTGTTTCTTCAATTTTCTCCATCTTCTTCTTATCTGACTTTTCTACATCAAGTGATTTTATTTCATCCAATAAATCACCCAATCGGGTAAAGTCTTGTCCCATATATTCCGTTGGTTGAACAGATTGACAAAGTTTCTTAATCTTCTTCTTTTGTTTTTTATCAACCTTTTCCAACAACGGGCTGTCTTCTTTCAATATAACGTTTTCCCACATATTCTACACGTCCTTCCAATTCTCTAATAATTGTTCTACTTGAGGAATTCTTTGAAATGCTTGCATTTGTTGTTTATATTTCTTTTGTAAATCATACATTCTTTGCATTCTATCTTGAGACTTGAACTTCTCAAACAAGTCATCCATCTTGTCTTGATATTTGAACTTTCTATCTTGAGTCATCTTATTGTAATATGGGTCGCCTCTTCCCGGATTAATTAATCTCAACAGTTTACGATAATCGGCTGATTGTTTGAATCTATCTATTTCTTTTTGTATCTTTTCTTCAACATTCTTTAAGTTAGTTTCTGCTCCCTTTAAAGACGTTTCTGATACTTCGTCCTTCATAGTTTCTAAATTAGCAGTTAATTTTTCTTTACCAAATCTTTTAACGCGAGATAAGTCTACATTTTCTGATATGGTTTTAAATCCAGTAGGACTATCTTTATCTCTCACCGTTCTAGTTTCAACAGGGAAAAGAATGTTCTTTTCTCTTTCTTCTTGTGCTAAAAGTTCTTTTGCTTGTTCTGCAAAAAATTCTTGTTCCCATTTCTTTTCCTCATCTGATTTAGGTCTTCTCATTACATTATCATATAATTCTTGAGTTTCCCTTCTTTGTTTTGTCTTTTCATGTGCTTGAGTTTTATATTTGTTGTAGTCAGCAATATTTTCTTGTAGACCCTCATACCACTCTACTAGGGTTTGTAATTCTGGAAACTGTGTTAGTGATTCATCTACATTTTTGTCACTATTATCATTTATGATTGCTTCTAATTTTTCTATAGCAGACTTATGATTTATTACATTTTCATATTCTTCTTCTATCTCTTGAACAACATCAATTATTTTTTCTGCCCTAAAATCATCAAAGTCTTTTCCTTTCTTTTCAGATGCAGACAGTTCATCATATTGTGCCCTAATATTTGTATCTAATTCCTCTATGCTCCAAAAAGTATTACCGTCTTCTTCTTCTATAAATTCATCAACAACATCGTAAAATTTGCCATCTTCAGATATGCTTTTTTCAAACTGCTTTACTAATTTATTAAAATGAACAGCAGAATTTGCTTGAGAATATTTATACTTATCTTCATTTAATTGCTTTATTAATTTTGGAACAGTTGCCCTATCAGTTTTCTTTGCAGCAATTCTTTGTTGTACCCTTCTTAATTTTAATGAACTAGGCAACCCTCTTCCAAACTCGGACTTCATAAATCTTGCAAACTTATTATATAAATCAGTTTTCTTTTTCTTTCCACCATCGTGAACAATTAATTTGTCTATAATAAATGGATGAACTGTTTTCTTTCCTTTCCACATTGATTCATCTAACTTGAGTAAAAACTTACTCGTATGAATATTATGTTCCTTTAACTTTTTTCTATCTGAATCTGTTAACTGTATGCCGTCATCTAATGCTAATAATACTTCATTTAATACTTTTTCTTGAAGACTCATATTTCTACCGGAGTCTCTTTGTTTAGGAGAACTTGCTATTATTTTAGTGACTTTAGAAATTACCTCCCATTCCTTTTCATTCATCATATTTTTAAGAGCAAATAGATTACTTCTGATAAATTTAACATCGCTTACTTTTAATCCTTTAGGTTTTTCAGAACCGCCCCATTCGTCTTTAATTTCTTTTGCCGTCATCGCGATTTGAGGAAGGTTAGTTCTTTTAGAATACGTTAGAAACTCTTCACTATGTTTTGGTTTTGCAGAATAATCTGCTCGCCTTATTTTAAATTTCTTTATTACGTTTTTGAGAACCTTTTGAACTTGTTGTAAAGTTAAGTCATTCTTTGCCAACATGGTTTTATATTGCTTTTTTGATAACAACCTGTAAAGTTCTGTTTCTGCCGTAGCACCCCTTCTTTTAGTTTTCTTAGGTGTGAATGCTGTTTTGGCATGAGAACGGGCTTGTTCTGTTGTAAACCGTTGCTTACCTGTTTTTTTGTTTTTTAATTGAAGTAACCATTTAACATAATCTTTTTCAGATTTAAATTTTTCTGTTATATCTTCCTTCAACAAAACTTCGCCCATTGTTCTCACCCCTAATAGAAAGGAATATTTTCTTTCTTCTTTCTATTTGCCTTTTTGTGTGCAATCACATTAGGCACATTATTTGGTTGCTTCCTTACCTTTGTGTTTGGGTCGGTTGCCACCATATCATAACTCCTACTTTGAGTTACTTCTCTTACATTGTGTAACTTGTTAATCTTCTTAACAAGTTCCTGCTTTGCTCTCTTTATCTCGTCTGTCATTTTAACGCCTCTTTGGGTCTAAATATGCACTACCTCTAGTTTCTGAATATTCGACTGGAATTTTCTTTCCACTAGCGAGTAATTTTTGGTAGTCTCTCCATCTTTTAAAGTTATGTTTGAAAAAGGTATATGGAGGATGGGTTTCTGTGTCTTCTCCTGTTCCTTTTATTACTACATCAAACTCAAACCATAGTAGTTCTTCAAAGATTGAATTTAATTTTCTTCTTACGTCACTTCTAGCCCAAGAACCTATTTCTACCCAAGTCTTCCATCTTCTATTAAATTCTACACTAGGATAGGTTGATTCTACTCTTGGATAATATCTTTGTCTTCCATATCTATTAGGGTCAGAAGTATGTGCCCTACGACCATATCTTTTAGTGCTAAAAAATCTCTCTAAGAAGTGAAAGAATTGTGCAGGACTACTGTATGGTGGATTGGGTTTTGTTGGTTTATGTGACCATCCTTTTTTATAACGATTTTTACTTGCAGCCTGCCATAAAGTAGTATATGCCTCATCAATTTTCGGCTTTAATGATGTCCATTTTTGCTTGAAAAACTCTAAATCTTTACTAAAATCTTCGTCCTTCATTTTCTCTTCTCTTTCGCCTAAATACTCTTTTATCTTTCTAGTATTTTCTTCTCTTGTTGCAGTAAAATCTTGTATTGAACCACCACCGTCTAAAACTGTTTTCATCCAATCAGGAAGTTCTTCATCCTTTTTAATGATTAATGTCCAACTCATCTTGTTCGCCTTTCTGTTCTAGTATCTACGTTTTGATTTCCTGCTTCTCTTGGAAGGCCCGTATTTCTTTTATCTGGGCCTGTTTCAGATGAAGGTTTATTTCTTGTTGCTGGTGGGTTTTCTTGTGGTGTTGGTTGTCCTTGTTGTTCCATCATTTGACCCATTTGACTTGCATCAATGTTTGTTCCAGCATAGGGGTCACGTTCAATTTGTTCATCTTGACCCGGTTGTTTTTGTCCTCCTTCTGGTGGAGGCTTATGATATGAAAATCTTCCTTCATCGTCCATTTCAACTTCAAAGCCTAGATTTTTAATTGATGCAGCAATTTGCACTTCAAGTTCTCTTAGTCTTATCTTTGCTAACTCATCTTCTTCTTCTGATGGAGGCAATCTTAATTCCCAATCTGTGATACCAAATTGTTCTGTAATAAATGGTAATACATAATCATTCCAAATTGTTTGAGCCATCTCTACTGCCCTGTTAGTAACAAGTATTTGCATACCTTCATTGTTTAATCCGCCGCTTGCAGAATTGTCTGCCATGAAGATTTTAGACACACCATAGAAAGCAGAAATCCTATCTCTTAAGTCTTCTTTAACAGCAATGTAATCCATTTCTTTTAGAGTGTTCATAAAATTAATCCACTCAATAGAACCCTTACCATTTTCTGCCTCTATTCCCATTACAGGAATAAAGTGTGGGTCTTGCTCCATCTTTTCTTTAACACCTCTCCAGAAATTTTTCATTGAGTCAATATTTCTGGTTTGAACTGCTAGTAATCCTCTTGGCATTCTACTCTTAGTATAAGAAGAGTTTACATAATTTTCCATAGCAATTAATGTAGTAATGTGATTCCAAAGTGTAAGAATTGGAGACAGCCCATAAAGTCTGCTTGGATTATATTTACTAAAGTGTAAGACTTCTCCTTTAATATAATACTGTTCTTCACCGTGCGCTCTATTTACATAATGAATTGGATACGTTGGGCTACCACATTCTTCACAATGTTCTGTTGGGTCATCTGTTCTGAATTCACGATGCCTTAAACAAGTAAATCCTTCCTTACCTTTGCTTCCTTTTTCGTCAGAAAAGATTGCCATAGTAACAGGGTCGCCCCTATACATTTCTTTAATTCTGTGCATCTTTATTTCATTATTACCATCCAAGAAATATTCTTTTACAAGAATAACATATGCATCATCCATTATATTAAGGTCATCTTCCATTTCCTTTAACACATCAATAAACATTTGTTCGGAGTCATTAATATATTTTCCTAAGAATTTCTTAGCATATTTTAATTGGTCTTCATCCGGCTTCTTTAAATTTTGTGACTTACACGCTTTACATACAGGAGTTGGAGATTTATGTTTTTCTCCACAGTCTGCACACTTTAATACAAACTTCTCTTCCCAATGATAACCGCGTCTAAATATTTCATTCTTTAATTGATTTGTGCAAGTTCTAACAATTACACATTGTTGAGCAACGTGATAAACCACAGGCCCAGTTATCATATACGAGGCATCTTTTTCTTGAATCCCCGGATTGAATACCTTTCTATCCGCAGGTTTAGGAGTTCTTCTCCTAAATACATTACGAAGAGAAAATCTTCTTTGTTCTTCTTCTACCATCTATTATACATCCATCTTTGAGTTTTCTTCCAACTTACTAATTGAATCAATATCAATGTCCCATTCATTCCAATTGAAATTAGTGTTGTCTTTGTGATTGTGATACTTCATTAACTTAAACAACTCATCCTTTCTTTGTTTAAACCATGACTCCTTTTTGTCTTGTTTTTTAATCTTTATGAGTTCTAATAATACTTTTGCATTTGGCCCCTTCATTCTGAAATGTGGCATACAGTTTGTTAATAACTTTTTAATATCTGAACCAGAATAAAAGTTTAATCTATTTACAGGTCTAGTGTCTTGAGGTGATTTTTGGTCTAAATGTAATCTTCCTATATTTCCTAAGGATTTATACATTTCAGTCATAAATGCTTTTCCTCTTTCTCCTGTTGCAACTAATCCTACTCTTGGGTTATGATTTTTATCCATTGTAATGTAACCATCAGAATCTATAAATGCTGCTGTATATGCCCATATATTCTTTTTAATTTCATCATTAAATTTATAATAAGCACCATTTACAGAAGTTATATTTTCTTCCTTAGCAAGTTTTGCAATTACAGCAGAAGAAGTTTTATCATACAAATTCTTGTCTAATGATTCGTGAATTTCTCTAGCAGAAATTCCGGGATTATTACAAACTGATTTAACTATCTCGGCCTTCACCACCGCCTTAGTGCTTGGGTTTATAGAGGTTTCCTTTAAAATTGCCTTAAATTCTCTTTTGGCTTTTGTTGCCTTTTTCAAACTTTCGGCATATTCTTTCCCATAATATTTACCTTTCATATCTAGGTTTGCTTCCCAATTCTTACAAAGAGCATCAATAACATTTCGTCTAGTGTCTTCATCATTAATTTTACTTAACTTAAGTAAATCAGTTTCACTACAGGTCATGGATTTTATAGGAGCCTTATACTTACTAATCCAATATATTGAATCAATACATTTATTTAAATAATCTGTATAGCCATCAATAACATTATCAATAGCATTAGTGAATTTTATTTTATTTTCTCCCTTTAATGTTCTTCGATGTATTCTCATCTCTTTAATAACACTAGGTATATCATGCCCTTGAATTTGATATTTGTTTGGATAAACATCTAACATCTTTTTAGCATCTGTTAGGTTCATATTAAATTCTTTAGCATAATCCTTTGCTATATCTTCATGGCTTCTAATAGGCTTATCTTCTAACCAAGCCGTACTTATTTCTTCTATTTCCTGTTCTATATCGGCTTGTTGATTCAAAAGTTTTGCTTCTTCTTCTTTATTTCTAGCCTCTTCTCTAGTGTTGTCTGATTCCAATACCATAATTCATACCCGACCTAAAAATTTAATCCAACCATCGCCCCGTTTTGCTCAAATAGAGGCGTTTCAGGCTCATCGAACAGTCCCATATCATCAAGGAGCATAAACGCTTCTGTCGGTGTCTGTGAGGCCGCATTTGCTAATGCTAGGCCCATAACCAAATCGTCATGTGCGCCGACTCCTTCAAACTTCCCCGCTTGGGTTATGGAGAACATAGATAACTCTTCTAATAAGGCTTGAGTCATCTTTCTGCTGTTATTATCACCATAAGGAAGATGTAATTTATTGTTTTCAAAATTCATTTGAAGATTTAGTATGATTTCTTGTTTCTTTCTTCTAGTAGTATCAAAGTCTCGCACATTTAGGTCAGAAACTGCTCTTAATTCTTGAGTAAAGGCTTTTGCAAACGTGTTTGTCTCATAAAGTATAACCTCAGGCTCAAATACTTGACCAATTAGCCTTAATTTATCAATATTCTCTCTAAACTGAACATTCTTTGCTCTATCTACATGAACAATGCTTTTATTTTTCTCTTCATCTACTTCTAATACAACAATTACGTTATAATCGCCATCTGTAGAAATAGCAGGGTCAACTCCTACATAATATTTGTATCCTTTGTCCTTTCGATGACCCAATTTGAGAATTAAATCTTTATTTTTAGCATTTTCCAAGTGTTCTTGTCCGAAAAGTGCAGTTCCTGTTGAAACTGGTATACATAAATACTCTCTAGTAAACTTTAATGAGCCAATTTCTGCTTTTCTTTGCATTAGAGCATCATAGTCCCATCTTGCAGGCCATAGAGGTTCATTCATTGAATCCAAACACGGATACTTTCTAACTGTATATGCAGGATTCTCTTCTAATTGTGAGAATATATCAGTATATGTGAAAGGAGTTCCTATCATTCTCAAATTAGCAGTATGGTGCAGAGTTGGTATCATATCTCCGAAGAACCAATCAGTAACTCTTTGAATACCTGTTAAACTAAACTCTTTCAAAGGGTCGTCAATGATAATTTCTTGCGGGTGAAGACCACGAATCTGTGAACCTACTGACCTTTCAAGAATTGAGTTGCCATTTGTTAATGTAATGTTTCCAATAGCCCAACCTCTTGTCGGCCTAAACTTTTTTAATTGTGGTAGATTAAAATATCTATCAATTTCTCTCATGTGAACCAAAGTCTGTTTTTGGTTCGATGAAATGTATAGCATCTGAAATGGTGGTTCTTTGAATACTAAATTCCATACAACCCAACTGTGCATAAAGACTGACTTTCCGTGGTCACGACTACAAACAATAACAGTTCTATCTGTGTTTTGCATTGTCTCAAACCATTCTTGCATATATTTAGGATACATCATTCCTAGCACATTTTGAAAGAAATAAGGAAATGAATCTTTAGACATTTGCATATCCATTTGGTGAGCAAAATTCATTTCTTCTAACTCTACCATAACCTATTCCTTCCTTTTATTTTCCCATGCTGCATCAATTTCTTGTTGAATTTTTGGAAGATAAATTACCCAATCATATCCTTTTTGTTCTGCACTTTCTTTATGAAAGTCTACAATTTTCTTTGGTATGTGTTCATAATATTTTTCTAATTCAGTAGGATTTACTTCCCAATGCTTTCTTATAAAAGACTTAACCCAACCATTTCCTTTTATAGTTTGATTATTCAATAAACCCACTCCCGGCTTATGTGCCATCTTATCCATTTTTTCTTTTTGTAATTTACTACCAATTCCTGTGAATCCTTTGCTTCCACCATTAGCATAATCTGGGTGAACTCTTGCACCTGCTAATGCCCACCAAGTTCCGTGGTCTTCAAAACCAGAATAACCAATTAATTTATTACCATCCCACGCAGTAAGATAATCGCCATCAAAAGTAAAAGGATTTAAACCTACAGGATTAGTTCTTCTTGTGACTCTTGGATTGTCAGATTTAGGGTGAGATTCATTCCAAGCCTCAACTATTTCTTCATCTGAATATAATCTTGTAGGGAATGTAATACCACGATATGCTTTTTTCACGTCCCTCATAAATTCATTTTGATTAGTTTTTCCCCAATGCTCTAGTGCTTGCATTACAGCATTCATTAATTTATTTTGCGAACCAACACTTATACTCCAAGAATTGAATCCTTCTTTACGCATCTTAACTAATTCTGTTTGTAACGTATGACAGTTAGGACTACTATTTACCCAATCAATAAATGTTTTATGTTTTA
>MDSZ01122131.1_pt1 | contig 15796 bp, 10 predicted proteins | sample 811201 | NCBI WGS metagenome assembly MDSZ01 (sample SAMN05326647, study PRJNA326480) | marine metagenome | isolation source: seawater | place: Indian Ocean: North | collected 2010
AAACTCGAATTGGCACGGCAAAAGGAAGTGGCTCTTGCGAAAATGCAGCGTGAGCTTGAGGATGCCTTGAAGGAAACTTTCCCCGATAAAAACAAGATAGAAGAATTACGCAGTCAAATCACTAAACTTGAAGAACAGGATTCATCGGAATCATAACCATCTTCAGCTCACATTTCCTGCTCGCCCAGAGCTTCAAATTGTGCTCTATTCCGAAGCATAGGAGGTTGGCAGTATGTTTCCCCCCGAACCGGAGAAACCTTGGTGGTATCATTTAATCTGGGCTTTGCCGTGCATGACCGCAACGGGTATGCTGGGCTATTGGCTTAAAAGCCCCGCCACCTTGGAGATCGAAAAGGTGGTCAAGGTACCCCAGATTGTCTACCGCACGAACACTGTCAGCGTTCCAACAACCACCACGCCCCCAGTCAAGGCCGGTTCTCAAATTTCTGGTCTGCAATCCAGCAACAACTTCACTGCCACGCGCGGTGTACCAGTGCGCACCAATCGCACTGCAGCTGCGGCCATTGGATTAACTGAATTGGACGGAGCCAATCGCGATGCTCCCGGATTCAATATTGCCTCAGGCGATTTCACCCCCCGCCCCCCACAAACCGATTTTGAAATTCAGGTCGCACTGGATCGTGCCGGTTATTCACCCGGCTCCATTGACGGCTTTACGGGACCACAAACCCAGGCTGCACTCATCGCTTTTCAGCATAACAATGGACTCAAGGTAACCGGCATTGCCGACATGCCCACCAAACAGAAACTGCGTCTGCAACAGGCTGCACTGGTCACCCGCACCATCACCGAATCTGAACTGGCACAGGTGAAACCTTTAGGTAATAGCTGGACCGAGAAATCCCAACAGGAATCTATGGCTTTCGAAAGTGTTCTGGAAATGCTGGCCGAACAACATCACTGCTCGCCTCGCTACTTGATGCGTATCAATCCAACCATTGTATGGAGTTCAGTCAGGGCCAATACACCGGTGAAAGTTCCGAATACCGCAATGCCTGGCCCAGCAATCCGGGCGGCCCTGATCCATATCCAGCTTGCCCAACGTCTGTTGGATGTCTATGACGCAGATAACAAACTTGTAGCCCGTTTCCCCTGCTCAATCGCCACAAAGGCCGACAAACGACCGGTTGGCGATCTAACGATTACCGCCATTGCCGAACAGGCCAATTACACATTTAATCCCGCTAACTTTCCAACCTCGCCCGAAGCACGGGCAGCCTCAGGAAAACTCACTATCCCCCCCGGGCCCAACAATCCCGTAGGCACAACCTGGCTCAGTCTTAGTAAAGATAGTTATGGTATTCATGGAACGCCCGATCCTGAAAAAATTGGCCGCACCACTTCTCTGGGATGCTTCAGACTTGCCAATTGGAATGCTCAAAAGTTAGCAGGCATGGTGGAAGTGGGCACCCCTGTGCGGGTGGATCCCTAACGCCTCAACCAATCCCTCAGGGGGTTATTCCTTATCAGATCTCTAACCAACTGATTAAAGTTGGCCGCCTTTTCCTCCTCCAGCCTCAAAACCAATAGAAAAAGCAGGACCAACACTCCAACTAATAGGGAAAAACTGATGCTGTACTGGTTCCAGTTTAATCCAAGATGAATTATCCCAACTCCATCCATTGAATCAATCAATGTACCCCAAAGAAACGGGCAAAGCCCGAGGGTCAAACTTCCGACCACTGAATAAAGAGCAAAAAAGTGACTCTTCCCTGCATCAGGAACCGTGCCCATGACCAGCTTGGTGAGCGACATCCCAAAAGTGCAAAAAGCAAAACCACTAATACCACCGACTAAGTATACAGTTAGAAGTCTTGGATATAGAAATCCGCTACTTAAGCCAACTACAGCCAGAATTATTAGGCCCCAAGCTACAACTGCTGTCAGCATTAAAGGCCTACTTCCCAAACGATCAAGGCGAGAGTGAAAAAATAAAAAAGTAGCCAACCCGCCCACATATCTCGCCGCTTCGGTATCCACGACAGAGTCGAAATCCATAGCCACCTGACTTTTTAGATATTTCACAAAAAAAGGCCAAGACCCGCCAATCAAAATTGACCACACAACATTTACCCACAGCAACTTACGGAAAGAACTGTGCCTTAAGATCTCCCGCCACGGCGCAGGCTTCTTGTGCGAGACTTCCTCAGGATTCACCGGCGCATCGGGTACTTGATACACAAACCATAGGCTAACTAGGCCGGTTAAAAGGCTAAAACCAAACAACCATACAAATTTACTGGTGTGAGGGTTTGGGCCCATAACCTCAGCAGTAATTCGCAAACATATTAAACTACCAACACAGTAACAGGCATTCTCCCAGGTCAGATATCGACCTCGGATATTTTCCGGAATCAGGCCGGTAATCCACGGAAACCACGCCGTACTGGCAATTCCTCTAATCAGGTTAAAACAAAAAAGTGACCCGATCACGATGGCCAATTGAGCTTCTTGACTGATACGACCATGCAGCAAAGGAACAGCAATCAGTGGTAAAACAAAAATCAGTCGAATTGTCCAACCTGTTACAATAAACCGTTTGTATCCAAACTGAGACACATAGCCTGCAGCCGGAATTTGCAAGGCTACCATTAGTGGCGTCAGGCCGAATATAACCCCCGTTATCTTTGCGCTCGCCCCAAGGCTCTCTGCGTAGAGCAACATTGGGCTCCCCATGAGCGGCAAACATGAAATGAAATTGAAAAAGAAAAACAGAAAGAGGTAATTAACCCCCTTCGGGAAAGCAGAACTATCAGTGCCTTCGCTCAAGCCGCCTTTTTAACCGTGGTACCGGTGAAATTAGCGGGAATAAATGAGAGCAGTAACCCGGCTATGACAAGAAATATGCCAAGAAGACTTAGGATAGATCCTAAATTCTCATGCTCTGTTCCAATAATGGCGGGCAATGAAACCCCGTGCAAAACAAAACCAATCGCCATCATGATTGCTACAATAACTGAAATAGCGCGGTTGTTCTCTTTGGCAAGGTGTTTCCCACTTAGCCAATTGTGTAATGGCTGTGCTGCGGCAATCATGAAAAGCATCTGCAACAATGCAAACCACTTTAAAGTGCCAAATGCTTCATCCATAAACCCATAGCTATGAAGTCCAATACCCAGCATATTCACACCAAACCAGGACCAAGCCGTTATTACGTTTCCAAACAAGGCGAGAACGATCAGTCCCCGATCCCTGATAAACCCACCCCATCGACAATGAAGAATAATCGCATTCCATACCACGATCATCAGAGCTCCATTTTCTTTCGAATCCCAACCCCAAAAACGTCCCCAGGACTGATCTGCCCAAATGCCACCCAGAACCGTGCCCACAAAACTGAAAAGTGTGGCAAAACACACAATCCCATACACCATACGCGCCAAACTTTTGGCTATCTCACTTTCCAGCGAAGATGTGAAAACACCCCTTAAAACATATACTATTGCCAGAAACCCCGCCAGAAAGGTTGCCGCATAACCAACGGTGATTATAACCACATGGGTTGCCAGCCAGAAATTGGTATCTAGAACCGCCCGCATCATTTCCATGGTATCACCGCTTTTTGCCAAATGATCGGCGATAATCAGGGTCGAAAATCCAACCAATGCCGCCACACAACTACCAATGCCATTACGATAAATCCGTTCAAGAACCCAGCCCAATAAAACTGCACCCCAACCGACAAAAACTGCAGATGAATACAGATTAGTAACTGGCGGTCGACCTTCCAAAACCATTCTGAAAATCAAACCCAAGGTTTGAAGGACGAAGGCAAGTCCGATAAAGTAAAAGGCCGTATTAACCAACCCACGCGACATCTTTAACCAAGAAAAGCAGGCGAATAATAAGGCAAAGATATAAAAACCCTGAGCCCTAAAAAACGGTGCGTAGGTATTAAAGAAATGTTCCCATTTAGCTTTGTTTATTTGGATATTTACATCTACCGGAACTGGGGCAATCCAAAGCGTACACATGGATATAAGTAACAATGAAAGGAATACCACCAGTAATCCCCGCCCTTTCTGACGTAAAAACATTGAAAAAAAAGCCGCTAAAGAAGAGAAACCTACACCCCATAAGAACCAGATAAGCAAACTGTCGCCAAAGCGGCCACCTTTTTGCAATTTAATGAGAGATTTTTTTGAGAAACCCTTTTCAGACATCCAATTGTTCAGTTTATTTGCTGCTGTATTAAACGTAGCAACATCACCGTCAGGTTCTCCTTTTTGTTGCGAGTCGAAGGCGCTACTCATTTGTGCATATAAGCGCACTGGTTCTGAAACCTCACCCAATGCCCCAATGTCATGCAGAGTAGATTCCGCTGTTTTTATCCAACCTTCTGCCTCTCCAACCTTTTTTGCGGGAGGAATCATTAGCAAATTAGCTCTAGCCTGCATGGTTTGCAGAGGGCCTTCAACCAACATCAAATATCGTGCTATCTTACCTTGTGCTTCGTTATCCACCGAGAGAAAATCCTCTATCACGTGGTTAATTGAGGCGAAACTAGGATTGCCCTGATTACCTTGCTGCAACTGCTCTAACCGTTCTTTAAGTTTGGCTAGCAGTTCCTCCTCTTTGCCCGCTGCTAAATTCTCTTTGGTAATACCCCCTGAACGATCCATTTCGAAAAAAAGTTTACCCAGAGTATCGGCCTCAGTAGCTGAACCACGAACAAAGGCCTTACCTTCTGCCTCCCAGTCTTCAAGCTCTCTGGCAGTCTTTTGATGCCACTGCAATGCGGCAAAAATATGAGGCCAGGACTTATCTTCGGGCCACTCACTTTTTTTGGCACTTAAAAATGATTTTAGCTCTGCGGAGACTTCCCTCATTGTCTCAAGTTCTTGGGCATAATCAGAAATCCCACTGAGTCGACCACCCGATTCCCCCAAAGCCAGAAAATTAGGCTGAAGGCTATAACGCAGTTGGATGTAGAGCTCCAATGAATGGGCAAGCTGAAAGGCTGCACGTTCATAGGGCGTACGAGCTGCTGCATCCTTACCTCCAATGACTTGTTTTTTCTTATGCAGCAACATCACAAATGGCTGCAATTGCTCAAAGGTATAGTAACGCAAACCTGATTTATCTACTCCCACATTTTCCAACTGTAATTCACTCAAAAGTTCAGGATGATCCGCTCGAAAAACAAATCGTTTATCGGCAACGTCAGGCTCCATCATTACCTCCATCAGCCATTGAGTAGCATGCAGTTTTCGGGGGCGCTTTCCAAATTGATAAAACTTTCGGTGAAACAATCCTTCACCATTTGCCTTTTGGCTCAACTCATAAAGATCGCCCCACTCTTTGTTTGGGCCATTGCCATCCAGTGCAATTTTTTGTTGGCCGGCAATCTGCAGCAATGAATTACGCGCCACACTATCCATTGGCTTAATACGACCACCCAAAAGCACCGGTAGCTTTCCAAAAGCATGATAATCAAAGGCGCCCTCAGCCGCCTTTGGCGGAAAAAAGACCGGCTTCACAGCCATGAATAAAGCGAGGAAGCCAACTACAATCCATGGCCAAATCGGTGCTCGATCATTTCGAGATTCGATTTTTTCTTCTTTTTGCAATTGAGATTCCTTACTCATAGCTTCATTTCTCCTGTATCGATCTCCGTTTCCGCGAAAAACCAACCAAATGATATATAAACTGATACAACAAACCAACTGACACAATGACGCAGCCTATATAGGCAGTAATCCAGTTGGGATTTTTTACCACTTGAAGAACGGTCTGCACAGTCGCTCCCAACTGGTTTTGGTTCATTTGAAATTGATAAAAAGTTTGACCGCCTTTCCTCAAAGGATTGTTCATAAAAATATCCACTGATCGGGTTTCTGTTTTATCCTCAACCACCACTCGGCTTTGAAAGTTCTTTGGGATTTCAGTTCCCCGGTATTTCTCCCACTTCAAGTCCACCAACGTCAGGTCAAACCCCAGATAGTGACGTTTCGGGCGGAAAATTGCCTTCCACTTATCACCTTGATCACCTTCCAGATTAACTGACTGTTGAAAGTCACTGGAACAGGTAAAAAGATATTTGCCGCTCTTGCCCTTCCCGTTTGTAACCTTAAGCAAGGCTGCCGGTAAGTTCCGATCATTCTGACTGAAAACCGGCTGCAAAGGCTGAATAAACCGAAAAAACTGACCCAATTGACCCTGATCGGTTCCGGCATAATAAATCTTTGCACGGCCTTTGATTCGTTTAACATATTTTTCAGTATTATTTAAAATTTTATCACTTGCCCCTCCGGGGAAATCTTTAATTTTAACCATGAAGTCGGTAGCATTATTTTCAAACTGACTCAAAGTGCAGCCTCTCAATCGCCCTTTGGTTGCCTCAGTAAATAAATTGCTTATGGTTCTTTGATCCTCGTAGGCACGTACCTTTATTAGCATATTTCGGATAACCTGATCGTTAAAAACCAGTCTTTTACTGCTGTCCTCAAGCCGATAAACGCTCATCTCCATTTCACCAACTAACCCAAGAAGGTCTGCTAAAACACGTAATTGGATTTGCTGGCCCTGGATTTCAAAAAAACGTCCCTTTAACCGTGTTAGTTCACTGCGTTGACCTGAATCAGGATTTTCATTTAGATATTTCTCCATTTCAGTAATGCGGAAATTCATTACTTCAAATATCTGATCGACCACTTCTTTTTGCAGATCAGCCTGATTCTGATTATCCAATTCAACCAATTGATCCGCTGTCATAGGCTTGGCATTGACCCAATATTTTTCAACCTCAAGGGTGAATCCGCCTAGTTCGGGGTGGGTAATTTTGCTCCCAACAGTCAACATCTTCTCTGGAATAGAAATTACGCGGTTAGACTGACCCTCAATGGGCAACATGAAAACCATTTCATTGTCATCAAAAGATACGGAATAGTTCCGACGATCACCCCGCTCCATATCCACGAAACTCTCCTCCTGTAAGATATCGGTGGCAATTTGACCGACAAGAAGAGTAATAATCCCGAAGTGAGATATGTAAGTACCCGCCTTTTTTGCCGACCACTCAAAGCGCTGATAATACGCAGCAAGAAGATTTACCAACAACAACCCCCCAACTAAGTAACCACCCGGAAATACCGGCAGACCTGGATTCCCTAATATTCGTTCTGATGTAACCGGAGCCACATTCCATCCGAAAAGCTCAACCGTTTTCCTTAACGCTGCCTCCATAGCCACAGAGCCAACAAACCAATCTTTAAAAAACCGGTCCACCGCAATATTCAAACCCATGGGTTCTTGGGCCATAGTTCCCAGAAATATAATCACCAGAGAGAACGCCAAAAGAATGACGGTAACCCAAAGCGAAGTTAGCAACTTAATAAAGGGATTGTTATTCATTCAATCACCTCCACTGCGGTAGATAATCCAAAAATTCATCACGCGCCTTTTCAACCACAGAAGGAGTTCCCATTAGCTTATAAAACCAGGTGAGTTCTCCTTGAGGAGCAATAACCCCAACTAATCTTTCTTCTAGTTGTGAACGACTAGAAGTGCCATTGATGTCAACTACACGAGCGTCTTTCCCCAGAGCTTCTACCGGCTTTAATTCGACCTGAAGATCCTTTTCTTCAACCGCTTCCAAACCGAGTTGACCACGCCAGCGATTCACATTTTCAAGTAATCCACCTCCGTCACCCTGCAACACCGTCATCGACACATTCGCCGATCCTTCGAACTCAGATACTGTAAACCGGGCTTTTTCAAAAGATGATGGCGATGCAAGCTCCCAGCTCTCCGGAGGTGCTGGCTCGGCCGGAATAGTGTATACCTGAATCTGATTTTTTTCTCCACACCCCATGACCCCCAACCCCAATAAAAGAAAAATTGAAAATCGGTATTTTTTCTTAATAAGAATCATCATCTTGGTAGTTTTAGCCATATTGAGACGTATGGCCAAAGCTGTAGATTCACTTACTTGAGATCCAGCGCCATTAGGAAGGCGATATTATTTGGAGATTTACGCATCTTTGAGAGAAGCAGCTCCATCGCTTCGACCGCAGGCACTTCGGTAAGAGCCCGGCGTAATACCGCAACCTTGGTGTACTCATCGGGATGGTACAACAGTTCCTCTTTTCGTGTTCCACTCATAGCTACGTTGATCGAGGGGAAAATACGCCGATCAACTAAAGAACGATCAAGGTGAACCTCCATGTTACCCGTTCCCTTGAACTCTTCAAAAATAACTTCATCCATTCGACTTCCGGTGTCAACCAAGGCTGTCGCCATGATTGTTAAAGAGCCTCCTTCTTCAATATTACGTGCTGCCCCGAAAAAACGCTTGGGTTTATGCAGCGCATTGGCATCTACACCCCCTGAGAGAATTTTACCTGAATGGGGCTGAACGGTGTTATAAGCACGAGCCAAGCGCGTGATGGAATCGAGTAGAATCATCACATCCTGCCCGTGCTCCACCATGCGCCGGGCTTTTTCTATAACCATTTCGGCCACCTGAACATGACGTTCGGGTGGTTCATCAAAGGTAGAACTGACAACCTCTGCACCAATACAAGTACGCTGCATATCAGTCACCTCTTCTGGCCTCTCATCAATGAGTAAGATAATCAGGTATGTATCTGGATTATTCTTCAGCACTGCATTGGCGAGCTTTTGCATCAGAACCGTTTTACCTGTACGAGGTGGAGCAACAATAATACCTCGTGTTCCTTTACCAATAGGACAGACAATGTCCAAAACCCTAGTAGAGTATTCTTCGGAATCAGTCTCCAGAAGGAAGCGTTCCTCAGGAAATAGCGGTGTAAGATTGTCAAAGTGAGTTTTGTCTTTTGCCTTCTCTGGCTCTTCTCCGCCAACCTTGTCAACCATCAACAGGGCGAAAAATTTTTCCTTTTCCTTGGGAGGCCGGATACGCCCCTCAATCTGATCGCCAGTCTGCAGATCAAATCTACGAATCTGAGAGGGAGACACATATACATCCTCGGGACACGGCAAATAGTTGTAATGAGGTGAACGGAGAAACCCGAATCCTTCAGGTAAAATTTCAAGCACTCCATCAGCTATGAGAACACCCTTATTTTCAGCATGCTTGCGAAGAATCTGAAAAATCATCTCATGCTTGCGCATGGTTCCGAAATTCTCAACCTCCATATCTTTAGCCATCGCATTAAGCTCTGCGATGTCTTTTTTCTGCAAATGACCAATGTTAATCTCTTCGCCATCAGCCTCCTGCAATGCAGCAAGATCTTCACCGTACTCTTCAACATCTGCAGGCAACCCTTCCGGTAAGTTGGATGATTGACGTCTGCGACCACCTCTTTTTTGCGGGCGCCGCCTGTTGCTATTGTGATTTGCGGGTCTGGGCATAATAGAACCTAATTAATTCACCCCGCGCCGAAAGCTCAGCGCCCTATTTTTAAGTGGGATTAGCGGGATTTTCCAACTGTACGCACCACTCGTAAGTCAGTAAGGGAGCGGAAAACGCGTGGTCAGTTCACGGACACGCTGGCGTACTTTTTTGGCAACGTCAACATTATTTACATCACCCAAAACTTCTGAAATCATGTCCGCAATTGCCTCCATTTCCGTCTCTCGCATACCACGTGAAGTCATTGCTGGAGTCCCCAATCGCACGCCACTTGCCTTGAATGGTGACAAGGCTTCGAAAGGAATGGTATTCTTGTTAACTGTAATCCCTGCTGAATCAAGGGCCTCTTGACTTTCTTTACCTGTCAGACCCTTTGCCTGAACATCAACTAAAATCAGATGGTTATCAGTGCCCCCACTCACCAATCGGAATCCGTTCCGCTCCATCCCTTCAGCAAGTGCCTTGGCATTCATAACTACCTGTTGCTGATATTCCTTAAATTCTGGAGAAAGCGCTTCCTTAAAACACACTGCCTTTGCAGCAATCACATGCATCAACGGTCCTCCTTGTATTCCGGGAAACACATTACTGTTGAGCTCTTTGGTATACTTCTCTTTTGCCATAATCAATCCTCCACGAGGACCCCGAAGCGTTTTGTGAGTCGTAGTAGTCACAAAATCAGCATGAGGGACAGGGTTCGGATGACAACCGGCTGCCACTAATCCAGCTATATGAGCAATATCAGCCAATAACATAGCGCCACACGCCCTTGCTATATCACCCATTCGCTCAAAATCTATGACTCTCGAATAAGCACTGGCGCCAACTGTAATCATCTTTGGTTTATGTTTTTCCGCCATAACCGACAGCTGATCATAATCGATGCGCTCATCCTCCTTACCAACCCCATAATGGATAATTTCAAAAAATTTCCCGGAAAAATTTACTGCATTTCCATGCGTCAAGTGCCCGCCATGACTTAAATCCATGGTAAGCATTTTATCGCCTGGCTTAAGAACAGCGAAGTAGACACCCATATTCGCTCCACTGCCAGAATGAGGCTGCACATTAACATAGTCAGCTCCGAAAAGCTCCTTAGCTCTGGAAATTGCCAATTCTTCGGCAACATCGACATGTTCACAACCACCATACCACCGTTTAGCCGGATATCCCTCCGCATATTTATTGGTCAACACCGAGCCTTGTGCCTCCATAACTGCAGGACTGGTGAAATTCTCACTGGCAATTAATTCTATATTTTCTTGTTGCCGCTGATTCTCTAAACGAACGACCTCATCAATATCCGAATCCACGCTTTCTAGCCGTTCACTTCCCTCCAATTTATCCACACGACGACCATGACGCCCTCCTTCAAAATCCTCTTTAAGAAAAACATCAACAACCCCTTTGGCTGTTTCAGCTCCAATTTGAACGGCACTCAGGCATAACACATTAGCATCATTGTGATTGCGAGTTATAGCGGCGGTTTCAACATCCGTCACCAGAGCAGCTCGAACACCAGAAATTTTATTAGCGGCAATACTCATGCCTATGCCTGTCTTGCAAATCAAAATACCCCGTTCGTGCTGCCCACTAGCTACACTTCGGCTGACCGCTTGCGCAAAATCTGTGTAGTCGCAAGACTCATCACTCGTGGGGCCATAGTCCTGAAAGGCAACGCCCTGACTCTCAAGGTAATGTTTGAGAGATTCTTTCAATTTGAAACCGCCGTGATCTGCTCCGATCGCAACTGTGAATTGACCTTTTTTTTGTTCTGTCATCGATTGTTGTTCTATAAATGGAATGATAGATTCTACTCCCTGTTTGATCTGATCACGGCATAGCTTATATATTTCTACGCTTCCGCCAATCGGGTCGGAAATTCCGCGCTCATGCACAGGCAAATCCTCCACAAATTCACGCAGAAGAAAAATCTTTTCACGGGCCTGGGGAAAATAACGAACCATATTTTCAACGTGCCCATCAGCCAGCCCAAATATGTAGTCAACAGACTCTACCAATTCAGGACTAATCTGAGTACTTTTCTGAGCGGCAATGTCTACCCCAACCTCTTGCATTGAAGTTACCGAATGCGTACTGGGTGGTTGCCCATCAATGGCGGCTAACCCTGCAGACAGAGACTGGTACCCCTCCTTATTTTTGGTTAATTCACGGAAAAAACCCTCCGCCATCGGACTGCGACAAATATTACCCGTACAAACAAAAAGAATTTTTTTCATGCCCCTAGGGCTTTTATAATTATTTAACCAATGCTTTAGCTGCAATATCCCTGCGAACATGCGCACCATCAAACCTTATTTTATCCACAGCACCATATGCTTCGGTACATGCCTTTTCAATGGTATCACCCAAGGCAGTCACTCCAAGCACTCGACCCCCATTGGTAACAAGTTCCCCATCCTTCAAAATTGTTCCAGCATGAAAAACCTTCACTGTATCGACTGACTCAGCATCAGAAATTCCCTCTATCAACTTCCCTTTCTGATAACTACCCGGGTATCCTCCTGAAGCCATCACCACACAAACAGCTGCTTCTTCTTTCCATTTAACATCCATTTCTGCGAGTCTACGATCAACACAAGCCTCAAACAAATCTACCAAATCCGTTTCCAAGCGCATCAAGTAAGCTTGAGTCTCTGGATCTCCCCAGCGAGCATTAAATTCCAATACCTTGGGACCGTTATCGGTCAACATTAAACCTGGATAGAGGATTCCGCAAAAATCAATACCCTCAGCCTCACACCCCTGTAGCCAAGGTTCAACCACTGAACGCTTGATCAATTCTAGTTCGGCTTCATTCAAAAATGGCGCTGGAGAATAGGTCCCCATTCCTCCTGTATTTAACCCCTCGTCCCCATCAAAGGCCCTTTTATGGTCCTGTGAAGTCGGGAATAAAACATAAGACCTACCGTCGGTCAGAATGTGCAGACTCACTTCCACCCCTTCAAGGAACTCCTGAATGACTATACTATTTCCAGCCTCACCAAATTGTTGTTCGACCATCATTAAATCAATAGCCGACTCCGCCTCATCAATAGTCTTACTCAAAAGAACCCCTTTACCTAAAGCTAACCCGTCCGCCTTGATGGCACACTTGCCATCAAGTTCTGCGGCAAAACTCTTAGCCGCAGTTGGAAAATCAAATGTTCCTGAACGTGCAGTAGGAATATTATGGCGAGCCATAAAATCCTGACTAAAAACTTTGGAGGATTCAAATTGAGCAGCCATTTGGTTTGGCCCCCAAATAGGCAGATCATGTTCCTTAAATAAATCTACTACGCCCATTGACAAGGGATTGTCAGGCCCTACCACTGTTAAATCAGGTTTGTGCTCGAGCGCAAAAGCAATTAATGCTGGCAAATCTTCCGCCCCAATATCCACACATTCTACTGGCTCACCTCGACTGGTAAACTCCCCCACAATGCCTCCGTTTCCGGGCGCCACCCATAATTGACTAACGCGTTGACTTTGGACAATTTTCCAAGCAAGTGCATGCTCTCGTCCTCCGCCACCTATCAACAGAATTTTCATCAGGCTAATTTCACTCTCCGCCTACCTCGAGTAATCGAACCTATAATCCAAGCTCCATGATTTAAACGTCGGATACTTCGTAAAACACTATCAGCCTTCGCTGCATTTACAATAGCTGTCATACCAATTCCCATGTTAAAGACTTGATGCATTTCAGCATTGTCCACCTTCCCATGTTTTTGGATAAACTCAAAAACCGGCAAAACAGGCCAGCTTCCACGTTCTATTTTCACACCACATTTATCGGGTAAAACACGAGGTATGTTATCGATAAAACCACCTCCCGTTATATGTGCAAGCCCTTTGATGACACGCGCTCTTCCTGCCTTGTTGTAAGTCCTGACCAAAGACTGCACCAAAGGTCCGTAACTACGATGAACCTTTAATAATTCTTCACCCACAGTACAACCCAACTCCGGCACTCGCGTACGGGGTTTTAGTTTTAGAGTTTCGAAAAACACCTTTCTGGCAAGTGAATAGCCATTGGTATGCAAACCACTTGAAGCAATTCCAATCACCACATCTCCGGGCTTAATACCGCGGCCATCCAACATTTTGGCTTTATCAACCACACCTACTATTGTACCGCTAACATCATATTCACCCTTCTGGTAAAAACCTGGCATTTGCGCAGTCTCCCCACCTATCAATGCGCAATTGTTTTCCGCACAACCTTTGGCAAACCCGCCGACGATTTGCTCAAAAACACTCGGCTTTAATTCTCCCGCCCCAAGATAATCCAAAAAAAACAAAGGCTCAGCACCCAAAACCGCAATGTCATCCACACAGTGGTTCACCAAATCTTGACCTATAGAATCATGGCGATTCATGGCAAAAGCAACTTTCAGCTTTGTCCCAACTCCATCAACACTCGAAACAAGGACAGGCTTTTTGTATTTCCTGAAACTAAACTCAAACAGCCCCCCAAAACCGCCTACTTTACCCAATACCTCGGGACGAGAAGCAGTCTTCAGCATTGTTTTTAATCCCGACTTAAGTCGGTTACTAACCTCCAGATTTACCCCAGCTTTTGCATATGCACTTGTAGTCATGGAATCAGTTTAGTGTGATTAATCATTGTTATCAGATATAGCCAAAAGAGATAACTGATTAAAATTTTCATCACCATGCTCATCAATGAGACTGGTTGGATAATCGCCGGTGAAACAGTGATCGGTATATTGAGGCAGCTCAGGATTCCTGCCTCCAGGATGCCCCAAAGCTCGATAAAGCCCATCAACTGTTAGAAAAGCCAAACTATCTGCACCAAGGTATTTGCACATTTCCTCCAAATCCATGTTGGCCGCTAAGAGCTGATCTTTGCTCGGTGTATCAATACCGTAAAAATCTGGATGAGTAATGGGAGGAGCAGCAATCCGCATATGTACTTCAAGGGCGCCGGCATCTCGCATCATTTGCACGATCTTCACCGAAGTCGTTCCTCGAACAATCGAATCATCCACCAACACAATCCGCTTCCCTTCCACCAAAGCTCGATTTGCATTATGTTTAAGTTTAACTGAAAACGATCTTATGGATTGCTTTGGTTCAATAAACGTTCGTCCAACATAATGGTTTCTGGTTATCCCTAGTTCAAACGGTATCTGTGATTCCTCAGCATAACCGATAGCCGCAGGAACACCTGAATCAGGCACTGGAATTACCATATCGGCTTGGACATGACTTTCACTCGCTAATTGCCTGCCACAACTCTTTCGACATTCATAAACACTATGCCCGTCAACCACGCTATCTGGACGAGCAAAATATATATACTCAAATATACAATGACGACGGGGCTTTTCAGGAAACGGGTGATAACTCTTTACTTCATCCTTGGTAATGACCACGACCTCACCGTTTTCAACTTCACGAATAAAATCTGCCCCGATGATATCCAAAGCACAGGTCTCTGATGCCAATATGTAACAACCGTCTAGCTTACCTAGAACCAAAGGCCGAATCCCGAGCGGATCACGTACTCCAATCATTTTTTTGTTGGTTAACCCAACCAATGCGTAAGCTCCTTCTATTTGCGCCAAAGCATCTATGAACCGATCAACAGTCTTAGCCCCGTTACTTCTGGCCACCAAATGCAGAATGGTCTCAGTATCGGAAGTAGACTGAAAGATGGCGCCGGATTTCTCCAACGTTTTCCTTATTGATAGGGCGTTCGTTAAATTTCCGTTATGAGCCAAAGCAAAGCCTCCGCCAGCAAAATCTGCAAATAATGGCTGAACATTTCGCAAAATCGTATCTCCGGTCGTAGAATAACGAACATGACCAATTGCATTCTCGCCCTTGAGTCGACCAATAACAGAGGCCTTAGTGAAGTTTTCGCTAACTAATCCCATTCGCCTTTCTGCGAAAAACTGCTTTCCATCAGAGCAAACAATGCCCGCAGCCTCCTGGCCACGATGCTGCAACGCATGCAAGCCGAGCGTGGTTATAGTTGCCGCATCAGGATGCCCAAAAATCCCAAAAACACCGCATTCTTCCCGTAATTCGTCCGAATGATTAACATAAGCCTGCAATCCTGCATTGTTACAAGGAGTGTTAATCTCAGAATCGCTCATCTTAAATTCCCTCAGGCCATTGCGTTACCGATTGAATTCCACCAGAGATCATGCAAAACGGCGATCTCCCAAGTATGCTCACCTTTCGGTGATTTAATTTTTAACTGATCCCCTCCGACCGTTCCTATTCTCTGAGAAGGTACTCCCATCAATTTTGCCCGTTCTACAAGCTTCACCGCGTCGAGATCTGAGCAAGAGATAATCACCCGACCGCGTGACTCACCAAAAAGCAATGCATCAAGTCTGATATCTTCAGAATCTGATAGATTCACATCAGCGCCTAGAAAACAGGGTGTGTTGCGCCCATGCA
>MDSZ01230254.1_pt1 | contig 15796 bp, 11 predicted proteins | sample 811201 | NCBI WGS metagenome assembly MDSZ01 (sample SAMN05326647, study PRJNA326480) | marine metagenome | isolation source: seawater | place: Indian Ocean: North | collected 2010
AATCATCGAGTGCTGATGTAGCTTTATCCTTCAACCCATCGAAAGTAGACGTATCGATTTCTGGAATTTTGATATCCTTAAGCTTCGATGCGAAGCCACCGAAGTCCACCTTTGGCATTTCGGGCACCGCGGGCATTTCGGGCATCGCGGGCATATCTGGTACTTGAAAATCACTCAACCCATCTGCCAAAGCTGGTTTTGCTCCTGCGCTACTCAACACGGCAGCGACAGAGGACACCGCCGCAGTAGTAGCGGTAGCATCGATAGAGGAAGACACATCTTTACCGGCTTCGTTGTTGATTTTATTGAACGATTTTGGGATTCTTCTCGAAGAAGAAGAAGAAGAAGAAGAAGAAGAAGAAGAGGAAGTCGATTTTTGACCTTGCTGATTAGTAGCACAATGGATCGCGGTTGCAGACCGCATCACCGCTTGCGTGCCGCTCATGCTCTACGGTTAACGGGAAAAAAAAACGGTCGCGCGCGCGTCTTTTCTTTACGAGAAAGAGCGAGTTTCTCTATCTCTCTATCTCTCTCGAGTGCGTGTGCTCTTCGAGGCAAAGGCGACAAAGTGGTGCCGTGTGCTCTCTCCAATTTTCTCTTCCGCAAAAACCACCGAGCGAAAAGATATCAGTTTATTTGGATCCACGCGACCGACGCCTCAAAATGTTCTTTTTCGATAGATTTTTTTTGATTGGGCCAAAAAATCGAGACCTTTTTTCTTTTTCAGACGACAGAAGAAAGAAAAGCAAGGAAGGGAGAGAAAACAAGGAATTTTCTTTTTTTTTGTCCGCCTTGCACGAGAAAGCGAACAACAACAACAACAACAACAACAACAACAACAACAACAACAACAACAACAACACTCGTTTTTTTCGTTGTTCTTTTTCTCTCTCTCTCGAGCGTTGAGTCGAGGGGAAAAAGGCCAGCACAAAAAAAAGCACAAAAAGGAGACGCGCTTCACTGTAGATACACCCGCGCGTTCAAATGAAAGGAACATTGATTTTCCCGTTCGTTTTCACTCTTCTGCTTCTGCTGTGTGAGAACACGCGTTGCGACCAGGAAACGACAAACGTCGTCGGGGTCGTTGACGAAAATAAAAAAATCATCGTCGCGTCGAGAGGCAAAGATGTTGCGAGTAATCGAGTGGAAGAAAAGAGTCGATTCTATATCAATGGATATCCCAAATATGCCATATGGAGAACGTTTGATGCGATTGAGGTGACTCTGAAAGATGAGGAAGGAAGTGTGAAAGCGAATCAGTGCGTTTTGAGGGTTGGTAAGGAGATTGTGGTCGATGAGGAAGAGGAGGAAGAGGAGGAAATTAGAGGAGGAAGAAAGGCACCGTCTGATAAATTTGAAAATTCCGAGACGACAAAGAGTTGGCAATATCGACGGGTAAAGATGAAAAGAGAAAAGAAGAACAAAGTGAGTGGTAGTGGTAGTATTAAGGGTAGTAGTGGTAGTAGTAGGAGTAGTTCATCAAAGGCAACGACAAAGTCTCCCTCGATTTTGATCGCAAACTTGAGTCCATTCCAAGAGAAGAGCGCGGTGTACGTGTTGCAATGCAACTCTTCTGGCGGGAAATCTGGTGGGAAGGTTACGTACGAAATAGCCGTCCGGCGGTACTTTGATTCAAATCTGTTCGCGAGATTTATCGTTGGTATTAGCTTGATGACTTTAGCGCCAGTCATTGCTACATCGCCGTGGTGCTTTTACATTGCCGCAATGTCTTTATCGACGGCCATGTTGCTCAGTTTAGTCCTTCTCCAAGCGACGAGACTGACGCCGTCGGGAAGAGCGACGAGAACGCTTTTCGGTATCGTTTCAACTCTGGCGACGACATTTACGTACCATTTTGTGCCCGTGGATAAGTGGAAGATAGTATTTGAGTACCTTTGGAAAGGAGCATCTATGCCTATACGCGCGTCTTGGGGTGTCCTTCGCAATGCCGATCCCGAGGAACCAAAGACGATTTACATAGCTCTGATAGTCGTTGGTTTTTTCTTGGTATCTTCCGGTTTAGGCGTAATGTTCGTGAAGAAATGGGTGGTGGACGACAGAACGGGGCAAGTGGTAAAAGGTTGGAAGCAGTTTACCAGCTTTTTCATGTCGTTATATGGTGTGATTATGCTCAAGTTTTGCACTAGAGATGCACAAACTGGGAACACGCTCGCGCTCCTCGCCGGAAGTACAATCGTAGCCGGTCCTGCTGCAGCGTTTGCAAAAGACGTAAAGAGAACACTACGACTGGCGTTTCACGCGTTTACTTTCCACATGTTTGATAAGAAGAAATCGTCCGATGAGAAGAAAGTGTTCGAGTACGACGAATTTTACAGCGACGAAGAGGAAGAAACCGAATATGAGCTTCGTCGCAGATTACCAGCCACAATGGATCCAGAGCCGCGCGTTGCGCCTTCACCATTTACGCCAATCGGGAAAGATGAAAACTCCGAGTCAAAAAATAGTCGCTCGTCACTTTCGCCGTTTAGTTTAGTCAGAAATTTGAATCCGTTTGGTAGTGGAGACAAAAACAGTGAACCTGCCACACCAACGCCCGGCGCTAATTCCCCCAGCAGTAAAAAGACAACGAAAAGTAGCAGCGGGGGTAAAAAGAAATCGCCACCGCCGTTCTCGACAACGAACACTCACTCCGACGAAAAGAACAAAAAGCGAACGCCTCCTGTTGGTCTCGCGAGTAACTCCCGAGGAAGATTTTTAAGCGCCGAGGAAGCCGACGAGCTCGGCACGGAGTCCACGAACGCCGCTTTAGAATCCTTAGCAAGGTCACCGGAGTTTGCGCTTTGGTTGACCAAAAACGCGAGCAGAATACGCGTTATCAATGACGATGAAGATCGAGAATAGTAGTAGTAGTAATAATAATGATTTGTGCACGTAGACAATACCTGGTAATAGTTTTGCCTCTTTCTCTCTCTTCTTCCTCCTCCCTTTAATTAAAAGGATTAAAATAAAAAACAATTTTTTCCCGCGATTAAAGACGCCGACTTTGTCTTTTCTAGAATTTTCTCCATTGTTCTTGACGCCCCTCCTGCGATATAACATCAAAGAACAGAAATGACGAAAGTGAAAAGTCCAGACCCGGTCGCGCTGGCGGAACTTTCCGCGAAGAGAACCAAGGCATTATTCTCGGTTGAAGAAGAAGAACGTGTTTCTCTTCCTTCTCCGATGCATCGTCCTTCGATCGAACGGAAAATGAGCGTGAAGATTCGGGACGAATACGAAGCCGTGCGACACATGGCACCGCCGGAGATTAAACCCAGAGATGCGAGTAATAACAACAATAATAGGGCACGGCTTGCTGCTACGACAAATGATACGAATAATAATAACAATAATAATAATAAGCGTTTCGAGAAGACCATTCCTGGTTTAGCCGAAGCAGCGAATTTGGCGGCGAAGAATAAGAGAAAACTTACGGATGATGATGGCAGCGAAAAAACAGACTTGGCGTCTTTAATCGATTCTATCGACGAACCAGTTCGCGAACGCATAGAAGCGAACGCGTCCGGTGGAATTTTAGCCAAGCTGAAGAGCCAAGAAATGGGAGAGAAGAGTGGTGCGTTGGTGCAATACAGTGCAGACACAAACGCCACTTCAAAGTCTTCAGTATTTGGTGTAAACGCAAATATGAAATCGAGCGCGCTTGTGACGGCAAATTTAGCGTCCAGGTGGCCGAGACCGGAATGGAAAAAGCCGTGGAAGTTATACAGAGTCATCTCGGGACACCAAGGATGGGTGCGTTCGGTTGCTGTGGACAAATCGAACGAGTGGTTCGCCACCGGTTCCGGAGACCGATGTATAAAAATTTGGGATTTAGCCACTGGTGGTTTGAAGTTAACTTTGACCGGCCACATAGAGCAAGTGATGGGATTAGCCATTTCTGACAAGCATCCGTACATGTTTTCGTGCGGTGCGGATAAAAAAGTCAAATGTTGGGATTTAGAGTACAACAAAGTGATTAGAAACTACCACGGCCACTTGAGCGGCGTGTATTCGATAGCGTTACATCCAGATTTGGATATATTGATGACTGGTGGTCGAGATTCTGCATGCAGAGTGTGGGATATTCGTACGAAGACGCAAGTTTTTTGTTTATCAGGACACGAATCAACTATAGGATCAATCATAACTGAGAATGTAGATCCTCAAGTCATCACAGGAAGTTACGATTCGACTATCAAGACGTGGGATTTAGCGGCAGGTAAGTGCATGAAGACATTGACGCACCACAAAAAGGGGGTTCGTGCGATGGTAATGCATCAGAAATACTGGGAGTTTAGTTCTGCCTCGGCAGATAACATCAAAAAGTTTGGTTTACCAGACGGTAAGTTTAAACATAACATGTTATCTAAGCAAAACGCTATCGTCAACGCCATGGCACTCAACGAAGACAACGTCATGATTTCTGGAGGAGACAATGGTAGCATGCGCTTCTGGGATTACGAAACCGGACACTGTTTCCAATCGTTGCAAACGCAGGTTCAACCAGGTTCTATGGAAGCCGAAGCTGGCATATTTGCGTTGAGTTTCGATAAGACTGGGGAGAGATTGATTTCATGCGAAGCAGATAAAACTATCAAAATGTGGAAACCGGACCCCGATGCTTCGCCTGAATCCCATCCTAATCTGCCCTTTGTCCCACCAAAAAACATCGGTAGAAGCTAAATTAATGTGGTAGAGAGTATTACTATTATTGATGGAGCAAACGCATTGTAAAATTCTTCTTGTACAACACACGTATTGTTATTAAAGAAAACCTACGCTATAACTCGGTGTGTGCGACTCCTGTATCATCATGCTTCCAACCGTAATCTTTCTCAAATACTTGCATCGTGTCGTAATCCTTTTTCATTTTCTGCGCCAACTCCAACGGCGATATCTTTCGTTTATTTTTCAAGTGCGGATTCGCTCCATTCTTCAATAAATGATGCATGGCCGGTAAGTGATCTCCTTTTACCGCTTTATGCAAAGCGGTATCGCCTTCAGTATCCACGGCGTCAACCACCGCGCCTTTCTCCACTAACATTTCGACCATTTTCAACGAAGATCGTAACGCAGCTTCGTGTAAAGGAGTCGTCTCGTTACCCATCGTGCGTCGCGCGTTCACGTCGACACCTTCGTTTCGTAACAACCACTCGACGTAGTTCGTACACAAGGGTTGCCACATTCTTGTAGCGAAGTGGATAGGTTGATACCCGTCCTCGTTGACGTCCACGACACTCGCACCGTGCTCGACTAATGTCTTCCCAATCTGCACTTGCTCGCGGAAAGGACAGTGCGCAGCGCTAAAATGGATCGGCCTCGACCCTTTCAACGTCCTGTTCACGTCTGCCCCTAAATCTAAAGTCGTTTTCACGTACGTGTTGTTCCCGAGTTTTATCCCTTGTTTCAACGCGGTTATGCCCGACCAGTGCACGGCGTTGTCGATTTTGTGATGGTCCGGGAACAACTCAAACTCTTCTCTTAACTTTTCGTGGTCTAACTCTTTCCCAACTTCGTGCAAATCCGCTGGTTTTCTCACCTCTGGCTCGGGAGGTTTATCGTGCACCGCGTCTGGTTCTTTATTCCCGAACCCATACGTACGTTTCAGTTCGTGATATAATGCAGAATTTCCGTGGCCAGCGGCAACGACGAATTCGGTTACGCCACAAAGAACAACAACGAGGAGGAGGAGGAGGAAACGCGGGAGAAAAGTGTCGGAAATGTGATGACGAGAAGAACACGTAAACATGTCGTTGCGATGATGGTGTTTTACGCGCGTTCTTGTATTCGATGAAGTGCCGAGCGAGCGAGCGTGTCGTAATTATTAGGACGCGGCGATCGCTTAAATTAAAAGAAAAAAAGAACAAAAAAAGGATCTCTATGGATTTTTTATTCGCGGGGGAGTCTTGCTTTGCTCATTTACACACATTTACATTCTTCTCTCTATTTTTGTCTGTTGCGGGTGTTCTCTTTCCCCTTCTCTCTACTTCATGCTATCGCTAACCAAACATTTAGCCTCGTACGCTCGTCTCATGGCCTCGTCGCTCTGTGCATCCCTCAGAATGACAATCTTTACCGAATCTCGCATCTCTTTCGATAACAACGCCATGACGGCGTTGATTAAAATCTGCGTCCCTCGCGGAGGATTGCCGATCCTGTGCACTTTCGCACGCTCGTAAAAGAGCTCTCCGATGGCGGATAGACCTCTCGCGATGACGTCAAATGGGGGTGGTTTGGTTAAGCCGCATCCTTGCATGTCAATGAGAACGTCTATTTGACCTGGAACTGTTCTATAATCTCGACTTAACAGGCGCGTTTTGATGCCGTGGTATAAAGTAGACACCATCACTTGGTCCATGAGTTGCTTGTTTTCGTGAGAAAGCTCTGAGTTTGCTGCGCCCATTCTCACGAGAAGTATATCTCGTCCTCCATTTTGTGCCATATCGTTTTCGTCGTTCAAACGCCACGTGCAATACGGCACACATGGATGGTCGCGGAGCTTTGCCGTAGACCAAAACTTGTACGCCGTTTCGTCTGGTAACTCGCCGAGTTTTCTACTTTTTCTTGTCACCGACGTAGACGAGGAGGATGTCGTCCTCCTCGCGCTATTTGCAGTGGACGAACGAGACCGAGTGTCGAAAAAGTCGTCGTCGACGTCGGAGTCGAAATAGTCTCCGTCTAAGAGTTCGTCGATGTCGTAGTCGCTTTCGTTAACTTCGTCCGAGGAGGAGAGGTATTCGGACACATCGTGAAACCGCGTTTCCGACTCTCCGCTTTTCCTTCCATCACCGTACCTAGTATTATTATTATTATTATCATCATCATCATCATCACCACCACCATTCCACGCGTATTTTTTTCTTCTGTTCTGTAACCTTTCGTGCCTCTTCTTCGTCGCCAGCGTCATCTTCAGTCGCCAGCGCTCTCCCACAGACGGCTGAAACCGCGAGTCGTGAATTATCTGTCGTTTGTGCCTTTGACGATTGAGCGCGTGCGAACAGGCGACGCAGGCGAGGAACGAGCCCACCGCCAAGGCTTCGTCCGCATACATCTCTCGCTCTTGCTCTTGCTCTTCGCGTTCGCGCGCGCGCGCGTGCGTGCGTGTGTGTCTTTATCGCATCGCACGTGCGTTGTGAGGACTTTTCTTCTGACTACGAGTACTCCTAGAACTAATATTAAAAATACTACACGATTTTGACGTTCTACTACTCACTTCTCGCCGCAACGAACGCCTCTAACGCCTCTTGTCCACACTTTTCGTACTGCACGACGACTGCTCTGCACCTCGTCGGCAAAGTTTCCGACGACGACGACTCCTTCTCGAAGCACTCTTTAACCTTCCTCGAAGACATTTCAAGTTTACTCTTCGCCGCTCTCAACTTTTCGCGCGCGCTCTCGCTCTTATAGTCTTCCTCGTACGGATTCTTCTCCACAGTTTCAATCTCTTTGATGTATTTCGCTAAACTATCGATTTCGTTTTGTTCGTGTTTCAATAAGGCTTCGTTGTATTTGGTGGCTGTTTGAAGTAACTGAGTGAGTTCTGGTTTCGCTTGTAAGTAATAGTGGTCCGCTTGTGTCGTGGGTGATGGTGATGAGGATGATGAGGATGATGGAAGAGGAGGACTCCGTCTTTGTTGGTGTTCATGTTTAGAACTCGACAGAGAGAACTGAGCGCCACCACCGCCGCCGTTCGAAACTTCAAGCTTTCTCAAAAGCTTACTCGTGAGCTTTGTGTGTAGTAAGAGAGAAGTAAGAGAGAGCGTCAGAAAACATTTCGAAGAAGAAAGAGACGATTTCGCTTTCCAAAGAGAGAGAGAGAGAGAGAGAGAGAGAGAGAGAGAGAGAGAGAGAGGGAAAAAAAAGCTCAAAGCGACGCACTCGGAGTCCACCGGGAGTTTGTGGCTGCTGGTGCGCGGTGCCGTTCGCGGTATCTTTTGGTTTTGACGCTCGCAGTCCCATCGTATTTGTAAAGTCGAAAAGCAAGCGAGAGTGTTGCTGGACAGAAGAAAGAAGACGAAAAAAAAAACGGAAGCGACTTTGGAAGAGAGTTTTTTTTGATGACGACGACGATGACAACCGACTGTTTCGTGCCCTAAAAAACGGACATTTTCTTTTTGCTTGTTTTTTTCTTTGCTCTCTTTTTTCTCCTTCTTCGATCACTCTTTCAGAGGAGAGAAGAAGAAGATACGATTCCAAAGGGTCTCTCCACAGATACAAAACGCACTTTGTGTATGCGGTTAGGAAACGATGAACACGAACGGTAAATGAGTGAATAAACGAACAGAAATGCGCGGCACGTTAGCGAGGCTGAGGATCTCGGATCCGATGATCACGACGAGCGCGACGCAAAGACGAAAGAAAATGCGTAATCTGCAAAAGGCGGGTTGTCGTCTTTTGCACTCGTTTTCCCACGATGAGAAGAGAAGAGAAGACGTTTTCTGTGTCAGCGCGTCTTCGAGATCGTCGTACGATTACGATCGATCCGTGGACGAAGAGGGAGACGAGGAGGAAGAGACTGTTCGAGACGAACGACGGAGCAGATCGAAGATGGAAGCGAGTTCTTCTTCATCGTCCTCGAGGACGACGAGGAAAAATGCCCAAAGGAGCAGAATATCCACGTCAAAATCAACTTCACCCTCTTCGCCGAGTGCGAAGGAAGGCACCCAGATCAATCAAATCAACACCGAACTCGTGTGGGAGCTCGAGAGGAAAGGCGACGGATGGGGAGAAGAGATTTTCCCGTCTTTGAGACAGAAACGACGCGTGGTTGAACCGTTGGCATCGAAAAAACGACCGAATAACATGCAAGCGTATGTGGAAAATTACTTAGTCGAAGTCGTTGGTTTTACAGAAGACGAAGCGGTGGCTACATTTTCAGCCGCGGCGGCTTGGCGGATTACCGCTAAAGGTAGAGCGCTAGTCGATCGGAAGCGGATGAAGCTCATCGCGCAAAACGCTCAGAATGCTATAGAAGTTTTTAGAAGGTGCGGTTTGTCCCAGGAAGAAGTTCGGCAAGTTATCCAAGCGGCGCCGCAGCTGTTGGCAGTTTCACCAACGCAGTCGAAATGGAATTTTAGTTTATTAGAGTATGCCGCGAGACAGTTATCAGAAAGTGGTGGTACGTTAGGTAGAGTTCGAATGCGTGAACGCACTGGAAGACCACCGTTACGGGATGAAAGTGGCAAGGTGAAGGATACGTATTATGCAAGAACGAAAGGTTTGGTGAAGAGAGTGCCAGAGACTTTAAGGGAATGGGTCTTGGAGACGCGCTTGGATAGAACGTCTGGATCGTTAGCGCAAGAGCAACTGTATTTACTCGATATCGTAGGTTTCGATGCGCAAGAACCAGAGACCAAGGTTTTACAAGCAAACACGGTCTGGGAAAGTTGGTTCGACGAGTTGGTTGAATATCAGTGCATCACTGGGAACTGCGATCCGAGTTTTTGCGAACGCGAGAAAGGTGGTTTAGGAAGATGGGTCGCGAAACAACGAGCGTTATTTAAGAGTGGAAAACTTTCGAAGAAGCGCGAGTTTCGATTGCGTACTTTAGGTTTGAAACTCGACGAAGACGAGGCAGAGAGTACCGTTTCGGTTGTGAACATAAATTTCCAAGGCGGACTGACTGCTTTTGATGAATCCGCTGCAGATATGGCTATGTTTTTAGCCGAGCGAGGGCAATACGCAGAGCCTCCTTTGGGAAGTCCTTTGGCGGTATGGCTCATGAAAACGAGAGAAATGGCTGAAAAAGGAGAGTTAACGGAGGGACAGATGGATAAATTGGCGATTATCGGCGTCGATTTAACACCAATTTCTGCCGCGTGGTTGAAAAATTTATCGGAAATGTCAGATTACGTGAGTAGGAAAAGGGTAGTGAATTTGCAGAAAGCAAACAGCATCAAAGCCTGGATAGAAGATCAGAAAGAGGCGTACAGAGAAGGAAAGTTATCTGAGGCGCAGATTAAGCGCCTAGAGGCTTTGGATCCCATTGTTTTTCTTGATTTTTCAACAAACTCGTCTTCGTCCATCAACGCACGATGAAATCGAAAAGACTCGTATATAAAATTTTGCCATTAGGATATGTAATATTATACATGCTGCATGACTATAGAACATAAAATCTACTAAATCTGATTGTACGGGCCATCGTTCGTCTCGATCGCGTATTTGCTGAAAATCTGATGCTCTTGCAACCGTTCTTCTTTCGTGTGGACGTATAGATTGTACGATTCTTGCGCACACCAAAAGCCGATGAACATGGCAATTATTTCATCATGAAGGAAGCCATACACGCCAATGCTAACGGCGCACACCAACGAAACGAATGCGCAAATCTTTGCCGCGATGTCAACTCTAATTTTCATCAATTGCAAGGATGCTGCGAAAATTCTACCGCCATCCAAAGGATAACACGGGATGAATAAGTTAAAAAGCATTAGCGATATGTTAAGCCGCAATGCGTGAACGCACAACATGTACATAAACGTTCCCGGTGAAAACGCTTGAGATAATCCGTACCACAACAACGCTTGAGGAATGTGCGTTAAAGGACCCGCTATGGAGACAATCAAATCATCTTTAGCATCGCCGGAGTGTCCGATGTAGGCTAAACCGCCTAACGGCCATAATAATATGCCGTGTACTTCTCCACCAACTTTTCTCGTCGCGAAACAGTGGCCTAATTCGTGCAATAAGACTGTTCCAAATAACAAAGGAATGTTCACGACAACTAGATACATCCACACTTTCATCGTCATCGTTTTTGATTGCAGCAACCATGGAAGGGCGGCGGAAACTAAAAAGTAAATCAGCAACAATGGGTGTAAAGTTATTTCAATGCCAAACAAAGTTCCAACGTATATCGGTTGCCCTCCACCAATTGGACTCATGGAAAAACGGTTGCTACTCGTTGTTCCAGTGTTTGTAGGAGTATCATGAATGGTGCGTATGTTGCTCATTCTCTTATTTATGTCGCGATGTCGTTTGAGTTTAATGAAATTTTGTGATGCTAATTTCAAAAGTTGCCTTTATTTTCCTTAGAGTTTGACGTGACGGTACCCGTAGTTTTTTGACGCGCAGTAGTAATTTACCATGTTTTCTATAATTTACAAACCTTCTCTACATATAGTAAAAGAAGAAGACTAGTATGGGACAGATTTTGGTAACTTTGTCTTTGCATTTTGCATGTTCATGTCGAACTTCTTGTTCCCAGAACCGGCGAAAATGTTGTGCGACTTTGCCATGTACTTTTGCTGACTTTTCTCCGAACGCCTTTGCAACTGATTGATTTTCACCCATCTCTGAGCTAAACCGTTGCCATTTCCTCTTTCGCCTTTAACCGTGCCTAATTTCTTCTCCGGGATGTGCTTCGTCATTCGTTCGTACAATTCACTTTTTGCGATTTCATCCTCTTCTCTCTCGTCGGACGGTTTGTGTCTTTGTTTGTAATACCGTTTGAGCTCTCGCGGTCCTATTCTTTTCGTTTGACCATCTGGTCTGTGAACGATTAACTCAAAGCCATTATCGGCCAGAGTTACCGTCGCATATTTTCCCTCGTTTTGTGAAACGTCGTCATCGTCTTCCTCTTCCTCCTCTACCCCTTCTTCGATGTTCATCGATTCAATTCTCGCTAAAATAGCCTCCGCTTCATCTTCATCCACGGACTCCCAACCCGAGCCGCCGCCGTCGTTGTCGTCGTCCTCTTCCTCTTCTGAAGATTCCCACAAATCTTCCCCGGCTGCGATTTTTCTTTCCGCCTCTTCGATTTCGTCTCTGTGGTGATCGCACCACTCTTGCAATCGTCTCGCTCGTGCGACCGATCTTGGCACTTCCTCTTTCCTCTTCAAGTGAGCGTTCGAGACGACTTTTTGCGCCGCCGACTTGCTCGCTTCCGCTTGCATCAACACTCGGTCGAACAGTTCTTTCCCAACCACCGGTAAACCGTTCGTATCTCGCTTCAAGTTGTATCTGTGCCAGTCAGTGCGATAGTGCGCTTTCAATTCGTCCACAGACTCGAAGATAACGCCCTGTTTCGTATTGTTTAAGAAGTTGAGAAAAGAAAACGAATAATGTTCGCCGTCAGTTGACACGCACACGCAAAAGGAACGGCAAAAGAATGTAAGAAGAGTATCACAACGTACAGGTGCGGTGTGGCAGGTCAGCACGTGACTGCTGCGATCGTCATCGCTCGCTTCCATCATCGTTCTTACGGCAGAAAGAGGGAAACAAGAGAGAGTGCCCGTGACGGCGATGCGGGATGAGTGCGTTTGTTTGTGGAAAAAAAGACGAAAGAGGATTTCTCTTCTCTTCTCTTGAAAAAGAAAAAAAAGCGTGTGATTTTTGGCGGCGTTAGCGAAAGGCGTCAGTCATTCTCACCACCTTCTCTTTTATTGAGAAAGGAACGAGACGAGAAAGAGACGGAGTAAGCGAAGAAGAGCAGGGAACGATGGCAAAGAAGACGAGAGAGAAGAAGTCGCCGATGGGCGGTGGTGCGAGCAGACGTGGTGGTGCCGAAGCAGCGAAACCGAAACATTCCATGAGCACGGACAATAGAACCAAAGGCAGCGTTCATGGAAACTCGCAAAGAAGCGCCGCGACCGTGAGACGATTGAAAATGTACAAACAACGACCGATACGAGATAAAAAAGGAAAGATTATAAAGCAAGAGTTACAATCGAAAGAGTTGCCAAGCACGAGGATTGTTCCCGATCGAAGATGGTTCGGGAACACTAGAGTTATCGGCCAAAAGCAACTGGCGGAGTTTAGAGACGAAATGGCAGAGAAAACTGCGGACGGGTATCAGGTGATTTTGAAGCAGAAGAAACTTCCTTTGTCATTATTAGCGGACCCAGAGAAAGGACGATCGAGACGGGTGAAGTTATTGAACCAAACGCCGTTTTCGAGCGTATTTGGAGCGAAGAAAACGAGGAAGAAACCAAATCTGCAAATGGACGACATCGTAGCAATGGCGCAAACTGCCGAGTTGGCGGGAGAGGCGTACGACGAAGGGATAGAGACTGGCGCACTACACGACCGCGACTTGGTAACTGCAGACGATGGCGTTCGCAAAGCTGGTGGTGACGAGTTATTTCAAAAAGGACAGTCCAAGCGCATTTGGGGAGAGTTGTATAAAGTCGTCGACTCTTCGGACGTTTTGATTCAAGTGTTGGACGTGAGAGATCCTTTGGGGACACGATGCGAACATTTAGAGAAGCATTTAAAAATGGACGCCATGAAACGACACAAACATTTGATTTTGTTGCTTAATAAAGTCGATTTAGTTCCCGCGTGGGTTACCAAACGTTGGTTATATGCGTTGTCGAAGGAGTATCCAACTATTGCGTTCCACGCTTCGGTAACTAATCCGTTCGGGAAGGGTGCGCTTTTATCCATCTTGAGACAGTTCTCTCGTTTAAGGTCCGATAAGCAAAATATTTCAGTGGGATTTATCGGGTACCCAAACGTAGGTAAATCAAGCGTTATTAACGCTTTGCGAACGAAACGCGTGTGTGTGACGGCTCCGATTCCCGGTGAAACGAAAGTTTGGCAATATGTCAACTTGACAAAGCGTATTTTTCTCATCGATTGTCCTGGCGTCGTGTATCATGATACCGAGGATACAGATACGGATGCCGTTTTGAAAGGCGTTGTTAGAATAGAAAAGATGGATGACGCTGCGGACCACATACCGGATGTGGTAGCCAGAGTAAAGCCGGAATATTTACGGAAAGCCTACCGAGTCGCGTCTTGGACTTCACCGACACATTTTCTTGAACAAGTCGCGAGAAATCAAGGCAAACTGTTAAAAGGGGGTGAACCAGACTTGAATTCAGTGGCGAAGTCCATCTTGTTTGATTGGCAACGTGGAAGAATTCCATATTTCGCACCACCGCCCTCGCTCCCACCGAGCGAAGACGTCTTAGCGGCAGTTCGAGACGCTAAGAACGCCAAGAATGCCGGCGACGTGTCCGAAAATGCATCAAAATCTGAACGCGACGACGCGGAAGCGATGACGCAAACGGCGAGAGATTTGTTGGTGAAACAAGTTAGTCGAAGAATTCCGCGTGCAAATGGATTGTTCGACGCCGAAGATGCGCGAGACGACGAAATTGAGGATGTAGAAATTGAAAGCAGCGACGAAGAAGGCGAGGACGGGGACGAGGATGCGTGGGATAACGACGACGAAGAGGAGGAAGTAGAAGATGAGAAAGGGCAGACAAGAAAAAGGGGCAAAGTGGATGGTTTCGACGACGACGAAGATGATATTGAAGCTTCTGAATCCGAGGACGTTGAAATAGACGACAATGAAGATGGTCCTTGTTTAGACGATAAAATTCTCGATAAGTTTGGAAGCGATAACGAGGAAGAAGAAGATGACGAACATGAGGAAGATGATGACGGCGGCGACTCTGATTCCGACGGATATGGAGAAGCTGGTTTATCATTCGAATCTATTTTAGCTGATGTGCGAGGGGACGTTAAAGAAAAACCAGCTGCACCTACAGGAGGAGGTAAATCGAGTGCTCGCGCAAAGAAGAGGCAAGCTATCGTCGCAAAAAAGAAACTAGTGTCATCGAAGGACAAAGAAGTGAGGAAAGGAACGGTGTCGTTCATCAAGGATAACGCAGGAGTAGATGCTTATTCGAACAAGAAGAAGAAAAAAGCCGCACCTGCGAGACGACCAAAGAATAAACGCAGCGACATGCTCGAGATGTAGAAGTATACTTAGAGAGAAAAATAGAAATCGAATTTGTTTTGTGATTGTATGATTATTAAAAAAGCAATTTATTATCTCGTTTGCGAGTCCGACGCATCCCCAATGAGCGGCAACTTAACCGTTTTACCCGACGTTGCAGACACAGAACCTGCTAAACAAGAAATGTACGTGAACAAGAACACCGAGTTGAACATGATGACTTCGGCTTGGAGGCCTATTCCTCCCGTTGGTCCTTGTCCATCCATACCTGCGAACAATCTTGTGAGAACGTCCGGAAGAATCAACAAAATATCCAATAAAATCGCCTGTTGCGCGTTAAACCTCACAAATCTCGACATGTTCTGATTCTGGACTATGCCCAAATACATGCCAAAAAACACGGCAATTTGTAAAAACCCAAGTGCAAACCATAACTCAATCAGTGGCTTCAGCGGTAACAACGCCAATGAAGCGAGAGGGAACTGAATTAACAGAAATTTTGAATACTTCAACGAGTCGAGCAAAGGCAGCATGTAGCACAACGCTGCGATAGATTTCTGCGAAAAATCGTACTCTCCGTCGTCATTCATCGTGAACAGGTTCTTCTTATTTTTTTGTTGATTCTTTATCGCGCTTGCCAAATCATCCGCTAATCTTTTCTGTTCCTCTTTTTCCCTGTATTTCTCTTCAGCTTCTCGTTCTCTCTCTTTTTGTAACCGCTCGTTATCGTCTTCCGGTAATAAAGACTCCAGGTTTTTAAGCGTATCGTCTCCTTTGCTGCTGTTGACGACGATCGTTGCAGATCTCTCTCTTTTCTGTTGTTTCTTGATATTCATTTTGTTCGTTGTTTTCTTCCCCAACGATGTCGTCAGCATTTTTGCTCTGCTAGAAGAAGAGGAAGAAATGGAAGAGGAAGAAGAGCAGGATTTGAAGGAAGCCACGCGAGTGGATGATGAAACGATGGACAACATAACAATATTAGTATGCAATCGGTTGAGTGCGAGTTGCGCGTCGTTGGATAGTTTTGCACTCTCGCGTTACTATGTGTGTGTGTGTGTGTGTGTGTGTGTGTCACGTATGACGTTTCCTACGATTTTATTTTCA
>MDSZ01022081.1_pt1 | contig 15794 bp, 11 predicted proteins | sample 811201 | NCBI WGS metagenome assembly MDSZ01 (sample SAMN05326647, study PRJNA326480) | marine metagenome | isolation source: seawater | place: Indian Ocean: North | collected 2010
CATCGCCTTGGTATGGCATTGGCATTGCAGCGTAGAGTGGATTTCCCAATGATCGATTTGGCGGGAATAGCATACTACCCTAGATTTTGGGACCTTGCTCATAGGTTCTTCGAAGAATCATGGCAACAGATCTGTGGCACGGAATATCATATCATTCTCAAGGAGTGGAATTTGGGTTTTCCTACGGTGACAAATGAAGCTAGGTATATTTCGCCATTGAGGTATGGGGATACAGTAAATTGTACCCTATGGATATCCGAGGTTGGTAATTCCAGTTGCACATGGGAATATTTGTTTCAGAACCAGAATGGAGATGATGTGTGGAGGGCTACTGTGGTAACTGTCTGTGTGAATATGGACACCATAGAACCTGAACCGATTCCCGACGGGTTGAAGGCAGACCTGCTAGCGTGTGCTGAACCGGAGTGATGGATATGAGTGCGCTAGGGGGGCAAGGAATCAGAATAGAGAATGATAATTCACAAGAATTGATTGCTCCAATTATTCCAGTTAGGCCCAATACCACAATTCCAGTATTGATGGGATTATTGTTAGTTCTAGGTGGCATTTTGGTCATGTTCATGGGTTATGCTGAAATCAGTAGACAAGGAGAGCCTAACCTCCCCAAATCCGAGGAACGGCAATTGGAACAAGGATTTTCTCAATCTAGTAACGTCACTGGAGAGGATATTCAAGATTTACACGATGAACTTCGACATGCTAAGTATTACTGGTACCTTGGATGTGGATTTCTGTTTGGAGGAGCCTTGGTGTTGGCGGGAGGAGTCCAGTTACTCAGGAAGCGTAGCATAGGTGCTAAACTTGGAATGATGGGTAATGGCCTAGTAATTATCTCAGCATTCATCTCTTATGGGATTTCAAGTGGGCCGGCTAATGAATTGGGCTCCATCGTAGCAGTGACATATACTGGTCTTGCCTTTGTCTATGGAATCTGTTCTTTGTGTTGTGGAATCTTTGCCGCCTTCCCTCTGTTGTATGCTTCTGGTAAGGCTGCTTTGGATCCACATTTGACAAAGCCTGCAGAGATTGCTCATGGAATGGTAGAGACGCAATGGATTTCGAGTACTTCTGAAGAATGAGAATCACTCTTCTTCTGGAGGCACTCCCCATTTCTTTGAGAGCGCTTTGAATAGGTCATCATCCATTTTAGCATTCCACCAATCACTTCCATCCCAAATGGCATACCTGCCGCGAATACCTCTAAGGTCAGCACCTTCGAATTGGCAATTTCTGAAGTTTGAGATATTCAAACGTGCTTTTCGTAAATCTGCTCCCCTGAAATCACAGTCATCAAAAGCAGATTTCATCAAATCCGCTTCCCTCATGCTAGCTCTATTGAAATTTGAACCTGAGAAATCGCCCTCTGTCAAATCTGCTCTGATGAGAATCGCACGCTGAAAGTCGCTGTTTGGATGTTTTCTACCCCTTAGTACAGCTTCCGTTCTGCCTTGGAATGACCAATCCAATGGCTCCCCATCTTCTGGGAGGGCCTCGTCCAATTCATCACCTCACTTTCTAGATCTCTTGTCCAGATGAGCTCTTCCTTCAGGTGTGAGTACCGCATATCTGTTTTTATCATCGGCACTTGGTGGAATTGTCAAGAAGCCACGCTCTCGTAATCTGTTCAGGTACAATGAAAGATTTCCAGGGGCGCCAATCCCCGCATCGGCAAACAAATCCATCAATACTCGTGGAGGTGAATCGTTCACCCCTTCCACATCTCTGAGATAATGCAGTGCTGCTAATACCTGATCGGGGCGTTTATTCAAATTACAATTGTCGAGCAATGCTCGGAATGCAGTGCCTCGTTCGGGCAGTCCACTACGCTTTGCTGCATCAACAGCAGCAGCGATGGCCTCTTCACGCGCACTCCTAACTTTGGCCAATGCTGCTGACCAATCTTCTTCCTCTCTTAATTTGAGAATCTCTGCATCGACTTCCTGTTGTGCACCTGTTACGTCAATATCAATATCCCCAACTCTGATGTGAATACGACTTTGCCCCTCAGTTTCTTTACTCATTTACATCCCTCAATGACGTTGCGGCGACTTTTGGTTTTTCTTTAACCATTGCTGAGGGTATCTTTCGAATCCCTTCAGTAACTATTGATTATCCATACTACTTGATTGATTGCATTGAAATGTGCTCTTTAATTGAGAAAAATACTTTTCAGTAACTCTATTGAAGATTAATTACAAGGGTTTCATAAAAATTATTTCATCAATAAATCAGGCCCAAGAAGCGATATAATATCGCGGCTAAAAAAATAACAATATGCCTATTTTGGGGCTGATTTCCAAATGCCGCCGCGTCGCAAGCCACTTGAGGAAGTCAGTTTCTCGCGAGTTACGGGTGAGACATGTGACCGTCGACCGAGCCAGTCAAAATAATTCCAGAAGTAGTGCCTTAGGCATTACAATACTGCTTGTAATTCCGAGCCTTTTGGCCTTGATACCTGCTGCTTCAGCTGAGGGAGGCGGATCATTAACATCGTTCTCCAATGGGGATTCGATTATCGAGATGGAAATATCGCCTTCATTCAACAGTACGGCTGTGCTAGATTCTCCTAGAAATGTGACTTATCAGACTGCTAGTCTAGAATTGGATTACAGTTCTGACGACCCATCACCGGGCAAGGTTTGGTTAGATGTAAACATGGATGGAATTGAGGAGTGGGCATGGAATGGAACAGGCATGGGTTCTATTGGAGAACAGACTACTTTTTCCGATGGCTCATCTAATGACTCAATCGCAGTTTCTGGTGGTAGTAATTCTTCAAAGGGGATTAATCTACCAACAACTTCTCTGATGTTTTCTTCGCAGTTGTCATCTTCATTCATTCCGACCTTTGGTGGGGGAATGCATTCTATTGGCCAGTTGTTGGATTTAGAAGTAGGAGACATCGATAATGATGGTAAGATGGAATTAATATTCCTCTCAGATGAGCCAGATGGTAATTCCAGCAATAACAAATCGATTGGTTGGATGGACTGGGATGCCAACACATCTTCAATGACAAATGTCTCTTGGGCTGAGACCTGTCCGTTGGGCGCATCTTTGCAAGTTGGAGATGTCAATAATGACAGCATTGCTGATATTGGTGTAGTTGATAGTGATAGTTCAGGACTATGCCTTCACTTAAGCAATAACACAGTAGGGTACAATTCGAGTTTCGTTAATGTGACTGTAGGAGAAGCCCTTAGCGCTATTGATTTTGCAGATATGAATGATGATGGATACATGGATGTGGTTTCTGTACACGCAACTGGTGACGTTTCAGTACGCTTCTTCCAAAACGCAACTGCGACTTTTGCTGATAATGCCACTGACGTTGTTATGGCAAATGGTACGCCGATGCCTGCACTGCTGGAAAATTTAGCAGTTGGGCAGATTTGGGGTCCTGGAAATGGCTGGCAATTATTTGCCGCAGATTCGCTAAGTCATGTGACTGTATGGGTGTGGAATGTTTCAACCACTTCGTGGATGCAGTATCCGAATAGTTTAGATGGAGCAAAGGGAGTTATCGAACTTGTAGATGTGAATTCAGACGGATATCTTGATGTGGTTGGTACTGATGATATGGGGCACATTGTTTCATTGTTTAACGGGACACATTGGAATACAACATCAGGAACATCCATGCTACTAGTCAACTCAACAATTGCAGATGCAGACCATGATGGAGTATTGGATATCGTGTTTCCAAATACGGGGGCCATAGATGGCAGCGATTCTACCTTCACAGGACAACTTGATGTGCATCCAATAACCTCTAGTGGTATTGGGAATGCAATTGTCAATACTTCCTTCGCACCGGTCACGGCCCCCACTCATATTCGAATTGCAGATCTTGATGGCGATGGAAGGGTAGAACATATTGTCGCAGGAGGGGAAGCCAACCCCGGAGTATTCATTGCTGGCTGGCATGAATATTCGTTGGATATAGATCAAGATGGTATCGGGGACATTAATGTCACCGGATATGCTGGTGATGGAAACTCAGGGCAAGCGCCATTGAATTGGTCTGACGATATGAACCGGGTGAAAACTGCGATCGATGCTTTACAGAATTCAGCACCATCAGTGCAGGATCTTTGGTCGAATGATTATTTCACTGTCGTCATCAATGCTAGCGCACAAGGGCAAGGAGAAGTCATACTTCATTCACTCAAACTAACTTATGATGCAACCTTTTCCGTAGATTTGAACCCATATGCTTCTGGAAACTTATCAAACGTTCTCAACCAATTGATGGAAGCCGGTACTGGATCATTCAATATTCCTCTACCATTTGCCTCTACATCAACCGGGGTTCTTACCCTCAAGAATTTAGCTGCGGTCTATACAGATGGCGCTCCACAATTGCAGTTACCTCCAACCCCAAATCTGAATTTGGTATACTATGATTCAGATATGGTACATTTCGAATGGCATGATGGAATGAGCCTGAACAACTTCGTTCATTTCCAAGTGTTTAGAGTTGATAATGGAACCATTTTGGACACAGCAGTACACGAGTTAGAGACGACTTTCCTGAATATGACGATAGACGTAACTGTAGTTCCAGGTAATGTGTATGATTATTATGTACGTTCAATACATGACTACGGCGTTGCCAGCAATATGTCACCAGTACTTACCGTAGCGATACCTTATCCAGGCCTTCTTTCACCTTCTACTACCATTATTCAGGATAGACCGGATGATGATGGAGGCTGGTTCGATATTTCATGGGGAAATGTTTCTGGAGAGACATTGGATCATTACGAATTGTACCTTTCATCGAACGAGTTCACGAATATTTCCAATATGACGCCAGTTGCAATGTTCAATTCCTCAGTATTGAGCGCTGAAATGAATCAATCATCCGAAGGGGCAGTGGTTGATGGAATCCCGTATTGGGCAGCAGTAGTACCAGTAGATGTCTTCGACAGAAGCGTAACTACAGTAGTTGCTGCAGGACCGACAATGGCAAGAAATGATAGCCAGTTAGCACCACAAGTAAGTTTGTCATTGAGTGATGGAATTACACAATCAGATGGAACTTCTGCAATGACTATTGCTAGAGGAAGCGCTCTACAAATCTTGGTTTCTCTCTCAGCGGGAGGCACTCCTTTAGCAAATTCTCAACTTGATTTGGAGTTGACATCTACAGATCACGGGTGGAACAAGAGTTTCTCTGGTCAAACGGATGGAGCGGGAGAATGGCTTGCTGTGGATGAATCTGATTATTCCGATGTTATTGGTTCGACTCATATCTCCGGAGCAATCACCGTAGTTGCAACCTATGTTGGTTTTGCAGGCGATGATGCGAATCAACCTATTTCTGGCGGCTTGGCTTCAGCGGAATTGTTCTCGGTAGTTGATGCGAGCTTTTCTGCTGATGAACTCAATACTAGAGTAAATGATCAAGGAAAATTCACAGTTTCTGCGAGTATCAGTACATCTTCGTCCGCTGATTTGCCGGCAATAATTTCTGCAATAAGTGTCGAACATATAGCCAGCAACAGTACGAGTAGTTTAGAAGAAACAGGAACAACTTCTTTCGATGTAGATGGTGAGTTATCTATCACTTCCGATGCTTTACCAGAAGGCGGTACGATGGATCTGAGTCTTGTCGGGACTCCGGATTGGTTACGATTGGATTCAGATATGGCTAGCATAGTTGTACAGCCGCCATTCCCTGAAGAGATTGAAGATAATGGCAGTGAGAATCAAAGTACAGTTGATGACTTTGTAGTTCCAACATTGAGTTGTGGAGACATTACATTGCCACTGAAAGACCCCGGTTCTTACAATTCAACCACCTGTACGATAACAAATCCAAACAAATTCTCGATTTCGATAGATTGGGGAAGTTCTGATACATGGCTAGGTTCAGAGCAGATTTCTGTTTCTGTTCAGCCCAGCAGTTTGGATGTAAATGCTGAATCAAGCCTTGACTTCCAATTAAGATTTACATGGAGTGCAGATGTCACTGATTTGAACGCTGGCGATTTGACCTTCACCATGCTGGGAGATGTGCATCATCAGACTCAGACGGATTCATTCAGCAATCAGGTGAATTACACACTGATTGAATCTACAGGGGGCGAGGTGATTCCTCCTACTGGTGGTAATGGTGGAGATGATAACACATCTTTGGATGACAACGTTAGTGCCAGCGAAGATAGCAAGTTGCTAACTTATGCAATGTATGCAGGCGGTGGAATCATTGGTCTTGGTTTGGTTATTGTTGCAGGAAGCATGTTATTCGGCGGCCGTACAGATTATGATGATGAGGATGAGGATGAGGATGACTGGGAGGATTCATTCAGCACATTCGATGAAGATGCACCTTCTGCTAGCAAGGCATTGTCGAGAATAAATCGTCCTGATTCAGTGAAATTCCAAGAGCGTAGAAACAAGCCTGAACCGGAACCTGAGCCTGAACCGGAACCTGAGCCTGAATATTACGAACCTGAATATGATGATTGGCAAGGCGACTCCGCAGAAGATGACGGTGTAACTGTCGATGAAGACGGTACGGAATGGTGGGAAGACGATGATGGAACGTGGTGGTATCGCACTCCAGAAATGGAAGATTGGGCGATTTACGAAGAGTAATATCGCACATTTGTTGGATACGCAACGCATTTGAGGGCCCGACGAGGCGGAAAGATGGGGGCGGCAGTTTGAGTGACCAATCGCAGGGTGCTTACGCATTGGTTCTGCATGAAGGTGCAGTTCCGGAAACGGGCGGAATTGCTGTCTGCGGATTTTCCACTGTGGGAATGGTAGGGGTTATTGCTGCCAGTCACATAATTTCTTCTTTAGGATTGAACCACCTTGGAACGGTATTGAATACTAAGTTTCCAGCTATTGCACTAGTTCACGATGAAGTGCCGAAGCATCCAGTCAGGGTCTACCAGGGTAAGCAGATCGGTGTTTTCACATCTGAGATACAATTTCCTGCCGAACACGATGTTGAATTCGCTAATACTGTATTGGATTGGTTCATCAAAGGCGGTTTTGAGAGATTGATTATTGTTGACGGGTTGGTTCGGCAAGATCAAGGAATCAGTGAAGGCGGATTGTATGGAATCGGTGCAACCAAACAGGCACGCGACAGATTAGCTGAATATGATATTGAGAAAATCCAACAGGGAGTAGTTGCAGGTATTGCAGGGCATCTTCTATCTGAGGGTGACAGGAGAGGGTTGGACATTACAGCATTACTTGCTGAATGTAATCCAATGTATCCAGATGCTAGAGCAGCGGCTTTGGCAGTTGAAGCGATATCGGACCTTACTGAACTTGAGATACCGTTGTCTGATTTACTTGAGGATGCTAGAAGAATAGAGGATAGTGTTCAGGACGTATTGCAAAAAGCACAGACTATGTTACCGGCACCTCAGGATTCTGACGATGACCACATGGATCCAATGATTGGATAAAGGTGATCAAATGAGTGAAGAGAGCGAGCAGTTCTTGCGCGAACTTGTTCAAGGGGCAAGTCGTTTGACCCCGCATGAGATGGTAGAAAGCATGGAGCAAGCGATAGCAGCCATTTCAGCGGGACATGGAACTGTAGCATGGAGAGATGGACAGCCAATTGGTGGCTCGATTTGGCAACCTAAAGTGCGTTGGCATGTTGATAGTCGAACTGCACACGTATTCGTTGATGTTTCTGGTTTGGAGAAGGATTGTATTTCGATAGAAGCCAGAGGACGCGGTTTGAATCTTACATTCAAGAGAATAAAGGAAAAAGTCCTAGAAGACGGTAAATTACACAGTCATGAAGAAGTCAGTCAACGAACTGTTGACCTTGGTATTGAGATAAATCCCTCAGCGGTTTCTGCTGTTGTAGAAGGGGGAGTAATGCATATTCGCTGTCCTAGAGACTTGGAAGGTTTGGCAATTGTTGACATCAATTGGCAAGATTGATTCCGAAAACTTGTCGACAAGCCTCAGAGATAACCGACCAAGGCGCGTCGGTGCGAATCGCTGGGACTTGAAGAACAGCGATTGCAGCCCTGAACCCCATCACTCTCAGAGTTCTAGCCAATGATGCTGGGGATGGGGGCCCGGGAATATCAATGAATTTTGGAATCTCATCCACCGGTAATATGACTGGGCAATCGATGGCTTGCGAAGATTCACTCAAGCCTCTTACACAATTCAACAATAGTCTTCGGGATGAATCAATCATCTCCTCATCAATACCTGATTGTTCAGCAAGTTCATCTTCTGGAGAACATAGTTCCATTACACGTTCTTCAGTCAACCTGGACATGATTTCAGCATCACCTAATGAACCGGTCCACAATGGTCCGCTAATCCTTCTATCTTGCAGTTGAGGTGGTTTATCATATGGTAGTAGGCAACTAGGTTGAGGATGACTCGGGTCATCTTTTGGGTGTAATCCCGAATCCATTGAGGATTGTAACTCACTTTCATTTGGACGATGTACGCGCCAGCCGAGCCTAGAGTGTAATTCACTCGCCGCTTGCTTTGAACGTCGTACTACTACGTTTGCTCTGATATGGTGATCATCAAACAAAACTAGTTTCGGCTCGATCACTCTATCGTGTTTAGCTGCAGTTCTAGCCAAAGCGCCTAACAGGATTCGCATAGCAGTATCATGCCTGTGATCATCTACCACTGCCATTGCATCATATCTTCGTCTACAAGCAGAAGGAGATGAACCGGTTAGTGCCGCAGTGTCCGTTGCGCAGACATCGATAACAGCAATACGTGCACAACTCTGAATCGCACTATCGAGAAATGGTGTGGGGGAACCAAAGGGGTCAATGTCAATCCATTGCCAACCAGAATCAAACATCAGAGTACGAGCATCTCCAGAGTTTAATTGAAGGTCTCCTTTTGTGGGGTATTCACTGAGATTGGCTGCTGCCCATTGTACGGCTACAGGGTCCAAATCGTTGCACAGAATGTGCATTCGATTATGATGAATTTCAGGAATTTCATTCAACCATCTTCTGCTACGAATTCCTGTTGAAGCCAATGCATCAATAATTCGAATCGGCTTTCCAGATTTTATCAACCACTCATTATCTAGTGCGTCAGCCAGCATCAATACGCTTCTTGTTCTACTTCCTGCCATTGCCGGATTCAGAAAACCGCTACCATCCCTACTCGCAGGTCCTCGTTCTGAGGAAGGGGAAATGGGAACTCTGGCCACAGTGCGCCCTTCAAGAATTAAGGTTCCAGGCCAACCATCGGGTTGTTCCTGCACTCTAATCACGCCTCAATACTGTTCAAAAATCACATCTGGGTGAGCATGGGTGACTTTGTGCCCATGATTTTTCACTTCACCAATGATTTTGGTACCGGGATAAATCTTCGAAAGGAAACCCGCTGCTGCTTCAGCACAATAGTTGGAAACGACCAGAATCATTCCACATCCCATGTTGAAGGTTCTGTACATCTCTTTCTCATCTATGTCAGCGACTTCTTGCAACCATCGGAATTCAGGTAGGACTTCATTCGGATCATCGATATGATATCCTAGTTCAGGGTGCAGTCTCAACAGATTCGATAAACCACCTCCTGTAATGTGACATATGCCATGTAGGGCCTTGGAAGGAAACACCCCTTCCCCGCTTCGCGAGTCAAGGATTATACTCAATACCGGTCCAACATAAATTCTGGTTGGATTCAGTAGCACTTCACCTAGAGTCAAGTCTCCTTCAGAGAATCTCTTTATTTCGCGCGCTGGATGTTCCGCTTCGAATGGCGGAGAAGCATTTAGTTCAGCTCCAGAAATCTCCAGTACCTTACGCACCAATGAATAACCATTGGAATGGAACCCTGATGATGGGATTCCAATTAGGAGGTCCCCTTCCACAATCCGTTCTCCTGTAATTGGCTCTTCTTTTGGTAACCATCCAAGAGCAGTACCGGACAAATCCAATTCATTGACAATTCCTGGTAGGCTGGCAGTCTCTCCTCCAGCGATTGTGACACCAGCAAGGGCTGCAGCATCCGATAGGCTTCTTCCAATCGCAGCATGAGTTTCGGGATCTGGTTTTGGTGTTGCGATATAGTCGACGAAAGCGATAGGTTCAGCGCCTACGCAAAGCAGGTCGTTCACGTTCATCGCCATGCAATCGTGCCCTATCCCTCCCCATTGGTTCAATTGACTGGCTATCTGCAATTTGCTACCAACACCATCAGTTGCCAAAGCGAGCAGGTTATCGCCGAATTCCACCAATCCTCCAAAACTTCCAGGTAAGGAAACTAGTGCTCCAGGCTGCCCGGGTTCGCGGACAGAACCAGCCATTGACGCAACCATTGAAGCCACAGCCTCTCCTTCAAGTTCAATATCAACTCCCGAGGAGGCATAGTCTACTTCTTCGCTCATATCCAGCCGGAAAGCGACTAAGTCTTTCAGGCTGACCATTACCAATATACTCTATTTTCGCCTTTTGTTTGGATATATCAGGGGCCACCATCAAGTAGTATGTTGTATGCGCCCGAACTATGGCACGAGGCACAGTGAAGTGGTTCAACAGAGTCAAAGGGTACGGATTTATTGAAAGGGAAGAGGGTTCAGACCTCTTTGTTCACAATACTAATGTTGAGGGTGAGATAACCGATGGAGACACTGTAGAGTTCGAAGTCGAAGAAGGTCCAAAGGGACCTAACGCCGTTAAGGTTAGCAAGGTCGAAGAATGAAGAAATCATTCCGTCAATGAACGGTAAAGGAATGGTAGAGATACGTCCATTCGGTAATCGATACTTGAATGGTTATCTTCGAATTCTTCATGTATATGGTCGATATTCAATTCCTGCAATCTTACGCAGAGTTGCCTTGTACCGAAGTGTATGTTGTATTGGTCTTTCCAACCACAGTCGATGAATATCCCTTTCATGGAACGCAGATTGTCTTGCACAGTTTGCTTTTCTATCAGCACAACAGGGTCCCAGTCAAGCCAGGCCTGCCACCGTTCAGGAATTAATTCACAGGTATATGGGTCAACAGGTAAGCGTATTCCCTTGATAGCATCAGGGTCGGGATCGTAGGTTGCAGCCATAGCAAGGGTCATCAGAGTGTGAAAATCATCTCCTTTCATCTTCTTCGAGTTCTCGATATGTTCCAAGAACCCTTCCAATCCACCTTTTCCTTCGAGGGCGGTTAGAGCTTTGGGGAAATCCCCAGCGAATAGTCTGTCGAAACCCATATCCCCAGAATGACAAGCAACGGCTCCCCAATGTTCAGAATGAATCATCGCATGAACAATAGCCCCATAGCCGCCACTTGATTTTCCGAATACCGCTCTATTTTCTCTCCCTTTCTTGATCGGTAATTCCTCCTCTAGTAGTGGAATCATCTCATTAATCAAGAAATCCGACCAGTTCCCCATGGCAATACTATTGATGTATTGATTGCCACCGAGAGAAGTAAAACAATCAGGCAATGCCAAAGCAATGGCTCCCATCTTTCCTTCGGCAATCAGCCGATCAATTCTTTGTGGTAAGGATTCTTGAAATGGCTTCCAATTGTTGTGTGCCTTTCCGCTTCCAGTGAATCCAACAAGATCAACGAATAATGGTAGGTTTCCTTCTTCCCAACCAGGTGAAAGATAGACCAACACTTCTCTAGTTGTTGGGTCTTGTAGCATGTTTCCCTGAAGTGCTTTAGAATCGATGGTGAAAGTTCTGAATTCACCTTTAACAGGTAAAAAGGGGTGACTTGGCATGATACTCATATGTCTCGAGTAGGCCGCAGCATTTCAAGCCAAGCCAAGGTAGATTGGGCTGCCCACACCTCGTGTCGGGGCCCATTTCGATCAACCCTCGAAAATGTAATTTACAGCGCAAAAACCCTCCTTCGGAAACTCTCCAATCATGTAGAAGGCATACCTTGTAGCATACGATTTTCCAGTGGAAACAAGGGGGTATATCCGTGATGCTGATAAGCCCACCGCGCTCCCCTCTGAAGCCCAGTCGGGAGGTTGTTACATGATTCAGGAGTTTGACATGCCCGCAAGATGGCGGAGTTTCTTGACCGAATACCTCTCTGAGGAGATTCATGGCTTGGCTGTCATGTGGCCACGTAAACAGAGCCTCGAGGTTTCATTCCATGTATTGGAAACATTTGATTCTAAATTCGCATTGGATATTTTGGCCCGTCCCGATAAACACCTAGATGCTGCAAACACGGCACTCAGACTTCTATTGCAGGAGTCGGGTAGTGATCACCTTGCTTTTGTCAGAGTAGTGGGCCTACCAAGCGATCATTCACCCGACATCAGGGATCTCCGTAGCGATCACATTGGAGGCATGGTTGGTTTGGATAGTGTAGTCATCAAGATTTCAGGAGTTCGCCCGCGTATACATGAGGCTGTTTTCCGCTGTGAATTATGTAATCATAGACAATTCATCAGACAACCAAATGAGCAGGTATTGATCGAACCCATAGAATGTCCAGATGTACAAGGGGGTTGTGGACGTCCAAAGAGAGATACTAGATTCTTCTTGAAAGAACAGGAATCGACTATGATTAACAGCCAGTTCATTGAGATTCAGGAACCTCCTGAGAAGTTACGAGGTGGAACTCAACCGCAACGCCTGTTGGCTATTGCAGAGCATGATGTTGCAGGAGTATTGAACCCCGGAGATCGCGTCAAGGTGAATGGTGAATTGTTCGTCCGCAGTCAAAGAAAAGCAGGTAGGGAGACACCAATCTTCGACATTTTTCTCAATGTCATTTCCTTGGAAAGACAAAACATCCCTTTGGAAGAGGTCAATATCAGTCCCGAAGATGAGAATCTGATTAAAGAGATATCAAGGCGGGAGGATCTTTACGATATGATGTGTGGCAGCATCGCTCCCTCAATTTTTGGATTTCCTAGAATAAAGGAGAGTTTGCTACTACAGTTGTTTGGAGGTGTCGCTCGCAAAAATGTCGATGGTAAGCGCAATCGTGGTGATATCCACATCTTGTTGATGGGAGACCCAGGAGTTGCTAAATCGGAGTTGTTGAATTACATGTCTGAACTTTCTCCACGCGGTAGGTTCACTAGTGGAATGTCAGCATCTGCTGCAGGTTTGACAGCTGCTGCGGTACAAGATTCGACCGCTGATGGTAGATGGACATTGGAAGCCGGTGCATTGGCTTTAGCAGACCAAGGGTTAGCAGCCATAGATGAGTTTGACAAGATGACCCAAAATGACCGAAGTTCGATGCATGAAGCGATGGAACAGCAGAGGATTTCTGTTTCCAAGGCAGGAATTAATGCGACTCTATCGACTAGATGTTCAGTTCTTGCTGCTGCTAACCCGAAGGATGGTAGATTCAATTCATTGAGCGAGAGGCCCTTCACTGCTCAAGTGAATCTTGGACCTCCTTTGCTTTCCCGATTCGATGTTATCTGGCTGATTACTGATACTCCAACTGAAGAAGTAGATCGTAGAATCGCTTCTCATATCATCTCCAATCGATTAGCAGGAATTAGTGAGCAACGAATAGAGGAGGGACTCGAACAGGATCCAAGCGGTCGCTTCTTCAAAAGTGGTATTTCCAAAGACCACGATGGTTCAGATACCCTAAGCCAAGATATCTTCCGCAAGTATGTTGCTTTTGCCAAGCGAAATATCAATCCAACCATGGAAGAAGATGCAAGAATGATACTCACAGATTTCTATGTTGAAACCAGATCAAAGAGTGGATTATCTCAGGATAGTGTTTCGATAACTGCTAGGGCCATGGAAGCACTGATCCGGTTGGCTGAGGCTAGTGCACGAGTTCGTTTATCCGAAGTGGCAACCATTCAAGATGCAGAAAGAGCGATTCGTTTGACCAAGAATTGGCGACACAGGTTGATGGGGGATAATTATGATGAAACAACTCTACAATCTGGAGTCAACCCCAATAAGCGAAACAAAGTGCAAGAAATCCTTCGTTTCATTAGAACAGAATCCTCCACGAAAAATCAACCAGTTACTCTTAGTGAAGTCTTGAATTTCTGCGAATCCGAAGGCTTGTCAACTCATGATGTAGAAGATGTGATTGAAGAACTAATTCTAAAGGGGCCACTGTATCAACCAACATTTGGAAATTACTTACCTAGTTGATGATATTCCGTCGTCCATATCAAGGCGTAGAGGTTGCGAGGGTGTGGTGATGAGGCGATGAGCGGAGAGCCGGTTGGTGATGTGGCCGATGCTGAGGCATTGAATCCCCAGGCCCTCGGGTTCATGTGCGGTCTCGAGATTCATCAACAATTGGCAACTGGCAAGTTGCATTCACGCCAGTCAGGAGAGTTGTATGATGTTACCATCGATACGCTTCCAGAAACTTGGCCGAGGTATTCGCGTCGTTTACGAGCGGCTTCTGGAGAGGGCGGGAAAATAGATGTGGCAGCGCGTTTTGAAGCCAAACGTAACCGCACATTCGTATATGTTCAATCACCGAATTCCGGCTTAGTTGAGTTAGATGATGCCCCTCCATTACAGCATGATTCCGATGCTTTGGACATCGCCTTGACGCTTTCTTCAATGCTGTTGATGAAACCCGTTCCACTAATGCAGGCGATGCGTAAAACAGTGGTCGATGGCTCAAACACTTCCGGTTTCCAAAGAACTACATTGGTCTCTACAGATGGGGAACTCACAGTCTCAGGCCATCGAGTAGGAATTGATGTTCTATGTTTGGAGGAAGATAGTGCGCGCAAACTTGACACGATTTCTACTTCAGAAGGCCAAGCAGTGATTTGGAATTTAGATAGATTAGGAATCCCTCTAATCGAAATCGCTACAGCTCCAGATGTTGTAGATCCCGAACACGCAAAATCTACTGCTAAGGCTCTTGGGGGTTTGTTAAGAGACACGCGGCGAGTGCGAAGAGGCTTGGGCTCGATACGGCAGGACCTCAATGTCTCTATCGCATCTGGAGACCGAGTTGAAATCAAAGGCTGCCAAGATATTGATTGGATACCTAGAATTATCAAATTGGAAATGGCTCGACAGTTGCATTTCTACCGTTTGGCTAACGAGTTGCGTAGTGAGTTGGGGCTACCGGCCCTGCCTCCAGACAGACGTGATACTATCGAGGGAGATGAGGAGATTGTTCGCACAGCGGTCAACACGGCTTTACCATTGAAAATTCATGATGTTACTGAGGTTTTTGAATCCTCAACCTCCAAGATGATTCAAACTACTTTGGCATCGAATGGAAAAATTCTGCTGCTACCCTTACCATATCTTGCAGGGCGTCTTGGCTCCAAGGTTCTCGATACTCAAGGTGCCCAACTTCCTAGACTTGGAAGAGAATTAGCAGGAGCCGCACGATTGGCAGGGGTGAAAGGAATCTTCCACTCAGATGAGTTACCAGCATATGGGATAGAATCTTCAGATATGGAAGCAGTACAAAGATTGGCCTCTTTGTCTGAAGATACCGCATTTGTTCTTTGTGCAGCCCCTCATTGGCAGGCAGAATTAGCACTAGAATCAGTACATGAAAGGGCCCTCCTAGCTTGGCATCGTATACCTCAGGAAGTCCGGAATGTGGTGGTGAAAAAAGGTGAGCCGGAGGACGGAACCACGGCACCGATGCGCCCACTTCCAGGCGGGGCAAGGATGTACCCCGAGACCGATGTTCCTCCCTTTGTTTTGCCACTAGAAAGGTGGGAGGGAGCGGTTTCGAATCCACCATTGACTTCAGAGCAAAGGAATGAGAGGTTACAGAATACGGATTTGAGTGCAGATCAAAGTAAGCAGATTTTAGCCCGGGAGTTAGATGATGAATTATTGTCTGGGATTGAGGG
>MDSZ01187810.1_pt1 | contig 15794 bp, 12 predicted proteins | sample 811201 | NCBI WGS metagenome assembly MDSZ01 (sample SAMN05326647, study PRJNA326480) | marine metagenome | isolation source: seawater | place: Indian Ocean: North | collected 2010
GATCCTGATATAAAAACTTTACATGTAGTTAGTCGTATTATGCGTAAAAATAAGCACGCACCTATATATGTGGAATTGGATAATACTGAACATCCTTTATTAAATACTTTACCACGAAGTATCATACCAATGAAAAATCATGATATAATTCATGCAATATTAGCAAAAGAAGGTTTTGATATTGAAAGGTATTGGGATAAAAAATAGTGTCATTATAATCTTAGATATTTAATCTCCATAACGATTTAATTTCTAATGTTTCCAAGATTATATAACTATATCTCATTACGCAGCATTGAACTGAATAGTATTTCTGTTAATCGCACTAATAATCTTCTTCCACTGGCGACAAATATTGCATCGCAGCTACTCATTAAAAAAAAACCTCAGTTAAATTTTATTTGTACACACAACTCACGCCGAAGTCAACTTGCGTATATTTGGGCAAAAGTAATGGCAAATCATCTACAGCTACCCACTTTGGATTGCTATTCTGGAGGTACAGAAGCGACTGAAATACATCCAAATACCATAGAAACTCTTGCACGTGCAGGATTTCAAGTCGGCCTAGAATCCAATAGTCTGGAATACAATCCTATCTATTTGGTACAATATTCAGAAGATTACCCGCCAGAGCGATGCTTTTCTAAAGTGTATAATAAAGCGCCAAATCCAAACAATGATTATATCGCCATCTTGACCTGCTCAGAGGCTGATGATGCTTGCCCCATTGTATTAGGTGCTAATACTCGGCATACCATTACTTATGAAGACCCAAAAGCATCCGATGGTACGCCCAATCAAAATGCTACTTATGATGAGAGTAGTAAACAAATCGCGTCAGAAATGTTGTATCTAATGACTAAGATAAAAGAGGACTTAGCAAAGTAAATGTACAAGTCTAAATCCCTTAAACTACCCTTCTAATTCCTTAAGCATCTGGTCGATAGCAGCCTCTAATTGTTCATCACGTCCTGAAGTAATAACATTGGGTTGGTTACGAATCAGTAAATCTGGTATCGTTTGTTTGTTTTCTAACCATTCACCTGCTTTATTTTTTGCGCTAATTGGTACCACTCCCCATACGCTCCCGTTTGGAAGCCCTTCCCAGCCAGCAAAACTACAGGTTCCAGGCACTGGTGTTCCAACCATGGTTCCTAATTTTAAATCTGAGAAAGCACTCGCATAGCAATGCCCATCACTATACATATCTTCATTAAATAAACCAATAATTGGCTTGGTCCAACGCGAAGTAGGCTCACCTCCCACAACCATTTGTTCAGTGGCATAAGTCAAAAAGGGAGTCCCTGTAAAAAACATTTGCAAGTCGGCTACTAAATCACCGCCACCATTGTTTCTTGCGTCAATAATGATAGCTTCTTTATCATAATGCTTACCTAGTATGCGATCAATGACATCTCGAAATTGCCGATCACCCATACCCGAAATATGAACATAGCCTAGACGCCCATTAGATCGTTCCAGGACCTCAGCTTCATTCATATCCACAAACCGATTATATAACAAGCCATTAAATGCTCCCTGACTAATAGGTAATACAGTAAATTCTCGTTCATTTTTACCCGATTCATCCGTTATAGTCAATAAGGTCATTTTCCCAGTTTTACGATTTAAATAGGAAGCCCAGTCTTTATCGGCTAATACCAGTTCTCCATCAATTTTTTGAATAATATCCCCAACTTCAATCTCCAGACCAGCCTTTACTAATGGCCCTCCCTTTACTAACTCACTGATTTTAATTCCATCTCCCTGGTATGCATAGTCCATAAAAATACCTAATGATGCAGTTTCATCTCCATCAGAAACATTTCGGTAACGCCCACCTGCATGCGAAACATTTAACTCTCCTACAAGTTCGCTAATTAATTCAGCAAACTCATAATCATGGCCTAAATCATCTACTTTAGTACGGTACTCCCCAACCATCATGGTCCAATCAATACCATGAAAAGTGGGTTCATAAAATATTTTCGAGGTTCGAAGGGCAATATGGTCAAACATAGCTAAGCGTTCTTTATCAGCATCTATCGATGTTTCAGAGGCAATGGGTACCGCTTTTTTTATGCCTTTATCAAGGTCTAACTTCGAAATACGGCCACCACTAAGTAAATACAATTGTTCCTGCTCCTTATCCCACATTAGCTTCCCAGAGGATCCATTTAAAGATATGGCTACTTTAGTTTCTCTACTTCTTAGATTTGTACTCCATAAATCATACCCTCCATCGAAACGGGTTAGATAGTACATAGTACCACCATCTTTACTCAGTACAGCATCGCTCATACGAGAAGAATGAATAGTTAATTTAGCAATTCTATCTTCAATATTGTCCAAATCTATACTAAGAGGTTCAATAGGATCAGATTTTGAGTATGCTACTGTCCGTGATTTTTTGTCCTTATTTCCTTTTACAACGCCATTCTCTTCTACGGTTTCTTGCTCAGATTGCGCTTCCTCAATGGCCTTTTTCAACTTATATTGCTCTTCACTTAGATTATATTCATCCCATCCTTCTTGGGTAAAAAACATGGTATAGACATCATATTCGGTACTCCCACTAGTAGCATAACTTTTAAGTCCATTACGATTGCTCATCCATATCATCTGTTTCCCATTCTGCACCCATTTTGGCATACGATCGTAGTATCCACTGTTAACCAACGCTTTCGGCTCTTGCTTACCAGTGGCGTCAATTAGGTAGACATCTGCATTATTGAGTAGTCTGTCAAACTCCACTAACAGCCATTTATTATCTGGGCTCCAAGAAAAATATTTATCTCCATCGCGCATATGAAAAAGTTGTGATTCGTCCAATAACACTACCTCATTTCCACTTTCAATATGTAGTACTTTTATATTCTTACGGTCTTCTACAAAGGCTATTTGTGAACCATCTGGTGAAAATTTAGGCATATAATTATCTTTTTCATTGCTAATTAATACCTCTTCCTGCAATAAGGTTGCTGCGTAAAAAAATGGTTCCTCTTTTCGAACTACCTTAGTTTGAAAAATACTCCATTTCCCATTTCGTTCAGATGCATATACCACCGATTTCCCATCCGGACTAAATTCAACAAACCGTTCATTCTCCGGAGTTGAAGTCAATCTCTTGGTTAATGAACCATCTAATGATGTAACAAATACCTCCCCACGGGCAATAAAAGCCATTTCCTTGCCATTAGGACTAATTACCATTTCAGATACACCACCATTGATTATGATTCGCTCTTGCCCACTTATTACTTGCTGAGTTCGTATCGTCAGTGGCACCTTAGAGGGTTGCTGACCCAGTTGCATAGTATAAAGCTCACCATGATACCCAAATACGAGTACTTCTCCTCCATTGGCCAATGTACCTGCACTTAAAAAGCGAACAGGATGGATTTCAAAAAAGGTAAGTTGTTCAACCTGGCCTCCGGAAATATTTTTTTTATAAACATTAAAGGTTCCAGAACGTTCACTCAAAAAATAAAAAGCCGTACCATCACTATTCCATACCGGGTTTCGATCCTCTCCTTCAAAATCTGTTAATTTTGTATGACTAGATTCAGAACGATTGAACAACCAAACATCATGAGTAACAGCCGACTGGTGATGCTTTCTCCAAACATCCTCCCTCCCTGGCATATCTTCGTATAAAAACCCACTATTATCCCGTTCACTTAATGCCTTCACTGGAATACTGAATACCTGCGTAATACCTCCCCCATGTACAGGCACAGAATACAATTCAGTATGGCTAGTGGCAGGATATTCCCTATTTTCCGAATCGTCTATGCGATGAGCATCAAAATAAATTATTTGCCCATCGGCTGAAAAATTAAGCGGTATTTCATTGTTGGAATGATAACTCAGCCGAGTTGCCTCTCCTCCTTTAGCATTCATCAAAAACACATCAAAATTTCCATGACGCTCGGAAGCAAAGGCTATCTCTTGCCCATCTGGGCTCCATACTGGTTGTAAATCCATTTCGGGATGAAAGGTAAGCCGCTCAGCCTGTCCACCTTCAAGTAGCACTGTATATATATCTCCTTGGTAAACAAACGCAATGGTTGAACCATCTGGGGAAACACTGGGGTAGCGTATCCATTCTGGGATGATTTGCGCAAGAAGATTGAATGACATTATACTGAGAAGCAAGGAGAAAAAAATAGTTTTCATGAGTCGGTATTTGTTGATGAAAATTGAGCTTACGAAGGCTAAGGTCCCTATAAGAACATAATCAAATAGAAGATAAATAAAGACCTCATTATTTTATGCCCTGAAAATGTTGGTGGGTCCTTTTGATTCTAGGTAATAGATGAAAATTTATGTAATTGTATTTCAAAGTACTTTAAATGAGAAAGATGCGTTATGTTATTCAAATATCCTCTGATTTCATCTAATGAAATTCGCCATGATACCTAATTCTAAAGAATCACATAATATCATACGTATTTCCTGGGGCAACAAGCAAGAAATACTAGTCGTCACTTGCATTGCCATCCTGACTGGATTTCTCTTAAAAATTCCCTCTATTTTCGATCTGAATGAAGACGCATATTTTGCTCGTAACTTTAGCATTATTGGTATGCCAGCCTTACTTGGCTATTCCCTGTACACATCAAAACAATCTATAAAGCAATATTGGTATATTTTGGTTATTGCGCTCAGCCTTGTTGGCTACCTACATTTTATTCCTACTGATTTAGAGAATCCAGTATTCGTTCTCATTTGCCTACACGCGCCGGTAGTACTATGGTTTCTATTTGGGAAGGCTTATCTGGATAATGCATGGAAGTCCCCTGATATTCGAGTAGATTTTATTCGCTTTAATGGAGAGGTGGTTATCATGGCTGGTCTATTACTAATTAGTGGTTTATTGTTTTCAGGTATAACTATTGCCCTTTTTGAACTTATTAATATGAGAATTGAAGATATATATTTCGAGTACGTTGGAATTTGGGGTATTGGTGCCATACCTGTTCTGAGCCTTTACCTAATACATAACAACAAGAACTTGGTTCAGAATATTTCTCCAGTAATTGCAAAACTTTTTACCCTTCCTGCCTTTATCCTACTTTTGATTTTCTCTGTTATGCTTTTACAAAGCAAACAAATGATATTTGATGATCGCGAATTTCTAATGGTCTTCAATCTTATTTTGCTCGCTGTGATGGCGCTTATCCTTTTTTCATCCAAAAACGTACAAGACAGCACATTTCAACATTATCTATTGTTTGGTCTTACAACAATAACCATTATTGATAATATCTTTGCCCTATTAGCTATTAGCTATCGTTTAATAGAATTCGGTATAAGTCCTAACCGTCTAGCTCTCTTTGGGTTAAACTTCTTAATGTTTGGTCATATAAGCATTATATGTTATCGGATTATGCAAGTTATTGGCCGTACAAGATCAATACAGTCGGTGTTTAGAACAATAGGTAGGTATTTACCTATCTATTTACTATGGGCAATTTTTGTTATGGTAGGTTTTCCTTTGATTTTTTAAGAATATAAATCAATTCATAAAAAGTTTTACTAAGTTAACCCATAACTCATTGTTATTATTGAAATTTTGGAATCAAAGAAGTAGCATCTATTTCCCGGATAACACCAGTATTCATCTTGCTATTGAGAGTTGGTGTAGCTTAGTTTACTAGACATTTCAAAAAAAGTTCTAGCAAGAATGCAATTTGGTGTTTTATTTACCTAATGAAGGGGCCCAACTAGTACAAAGCACTCCAATCGTTGCAATATCAGGATGCTTACAATCGTCTTTTTTAAATCTCGCACACGTTGTACAATCTGTAATCTTATTCAATTTTTTATCACTTACAAAATTGTCACATACATATAAGCTACTAATCTCAATATTGTGCGTTGTGCAAATATTTTGTTCGGTTAAGGAAGTACAAGTACCACAACTTGACGTTAATCTAATAGACATATTTATAGAAACTATTTATTAATTGATTTAATGTAATTAAGTAAAAATATATGTTAATAGTTCATATTTCATGCAATTTATAATAGGTCTAAATATAGTTAATGAGATTATATGAATTTGTATCAGCTGATGTAAGAAAAATCACAAATGATAATAACTTTGTAGATTAAGATAGAATTTAGAGAAGTTGCAACCACATTTATACAATTACAATTATTTCTATTGTAAAAAAGTATTTTACAATTAAAACAAAACAAGAGAACAAAAATGAGCTCTTGTCTATGATAGATCCTCCTCTTGGGCTCGAGCCAAGGACCTTCTGATTAACAGTCATATGTTTACTTCGCTAACAAGGAATTTTAATCAATTAATAGTCTATGCACTAAGTTAAACATTAGGAAATTTGTATTAATTAAACTGCTAAATAAGTAATACAAAACAATATACCATACCATAAAGTGTTTAAAAAAAGAGACGGTAAGAACTAAGTAGACTTTAGGGTAAAAAACCTTACAAGCATGTTTAGTGGGTAAAAATAAATCCTTCTACTGCCCAAAAAACCCTCTGAGTTAAACGCAGAAGTATAGATGCATTAAAGTTTGCTCCCCGGGTTGGATTCGAACCAACGACCGATCGGTTAACAGCCGATTGCTCTGCCACTGAGCTACCGAGGATAATGACATATTATAATGTAAATAACAAATATATACATAATCGATTACTTCAGTCAACACTAGAGTGCATTTTTTTTGGATTCTAAATACTGCTAAATAATTCTCACTAATATATCGTTGGAGCGGTTGTGTAAATAACTAATCTTCATGTAATATTTTGAGATTTTGGCCACGAAAATATTACAAAACAGCATGTAGCCCCTTCTGTAACAACCACTAAAAAAAGCTGACTCTGAATTTTCTCTAAGATAAAGTCCCGTAATCCAACAACCTACACCAAAATCCTTAGTATTTTCATAAATCTAAATACCAGCACAATAAACTGATCTAGCAGCTCCGATTAGCAATGAAATAGAATTATTAATTTGAGTAACCCCAAAAAAAATAGCCTGTGATACGCAAATGGTGCATTAAAGTTTTTTTAATGTACCCGTAACCTAGATCATAGATTTTTAAATTCATGTCCAAAATGATCAATAAATTTTGTAGATGTAACTAATTTACATTTACTACCACCTGTTTCGAATTCAGGAGCATCCACTCCCTTTTGTTCGGCAACTCTAGTATAATATTTTTTTCTAGAAGGATGATCTGTAGAAACTAAATTATAAACTTGTTTTCGAATATTATTATTGACTAAAATCTCAACAGCAGCAGAAACATCTTCACCATAGACAAGATTAACTGGTGCGTCTCCATTCTTTATCCTTTTTCTGCCTATGAGGTATTTAAAAGGATGTCTCTCTTTTCCTATTAAACCACCTAATCTTAATATCACCGCATCTTGAACTTGAGTCAGTAGCTCGCCTTCAGCAGCTAAGATTACATTCTCATTATTTATATTCGATTCTGCATCTGATTCTTTAACGCATCCATGCATGCCCTGGTAGACTGATGTGGAACTGCACATTATAATCTGACTTGATTTGCCTTTCAATCCGTTAGCAAGCGCCTTGATTTTAGCTGGATACTCACCCCGTTTTCTACCTCTTCCAGGTGGAAATGCAATCAATACAGCTTCAGTATCTGGAAGAGATAACTCCATATCCTGATGTATTTTCATCAAGATAGGTATTACACCTCGTGCTTGTAGTTCAGGTAGCCTGTTCTTAGTGGTGGTTGTACCGAATACTCTGTATTTTTTTTCAATAAAATCGGCAGCCACTTGAGACCCTAACCAACCACATCCAATAATAATTAGTGAGTTCATATAATATTCACAATTAAACAGCAATTTACGTTATTGTACATGAAACTTAAAACCAAAGGCAATAAAGACATTGAACCACATAACTAAATCGAAAACCGGTATCCTGCTAGTTAATTTAGGTTCACCTGACACCTACGAACCTGCTGATGTAAAAGAGTATCTGCGTGAATTCCTTTTAGATGAACGAGTCGTTGATTTGCCTAAACCTTTCCGCAAGCTCTTAGTTGAAGGTATTATATTAAATATTCGCCCTAAAGAGTCAGGAGAAGCATATGAGTTAATCTGGTGGGATGAGGGTTCTCCATTGGTTGTTATTACAGAACAAGTTTGTAATAAACTTAAGAACCGTCTTGGAGATAAAATCCCGGTATCTATTGGAATGAGATATGGTAATCCTTCCATAAAAAAAGGAATTGAAGATCTTCTTCAAGAAAATGTAGACCTGGAAGAGGTATTTCTGGTACCACTTTATCCACAGTATGCTATGGCAACAACGGAAACTGTGACAGAAAAAGCTAAAGAAGTATTCAAAAAATATTTTCCACATCTAAAACTGAGACTTAAGAATCCTTTCTATAATGACCCTGATTATATCAAAGCACTTGGTGAATCAATGCGTCCTCATCTTACCGATGATATCGATCACCTAATCTTTTCCTATCATGGAGTTCCAGAGCGTCATATCAAAAAGAGAGATATAACCGGTGAACATTGCCTAAAATGTAACGATTGTTGCAATGTAACCTCGGTGGCCCATACATATTGCTATCGCCATCATGATATCATGACTACAAAGAATGTAGCACAATACCTTAATCTGGATTCAATGTCTTTCACTTACAGTAATGCCTTTCAATCCAAGTTGGGAATAGATCCGTGGTTAACACCTGCTACTGATAAAGAGCTCGAACGCCTAGCCGAAGAAGGGATCAAAAAAGTGGCTGTAGTCTGCCCTGCATTTATTTCTGATTGCATCGAAACTTTAGAAGAAATCGGAATACGTGGAGAGGAAGAATTCATAGAAGCTGGCGGTAAAGAGCTCAAACTAATCCCTTGTATCAACGACCATGACCTATGGATTCATACCCTTGAAAAATGGTCACTTACTGTACTTAACAGAGATGATAGGATAACAGAGATAACCACTACCTAATGCCAAGTATTGGAGTACTTGGTGGTGGAATTTCTGGCCTTGCGGCAGCCTGGTTTCTAAAACAACGCGGTGCTGAGGTGACTCTTTTTGAAAAAGAAATTCCCGGGGGTGCAATCAGAACTGAACTGAAACACAGTCTTGTACTTGACCTAGGTCCAAACTCTCTGCGGGACAAATCTGGTGAACTTTTACAACTGATCTCCGAACTTGGGCTTAAAGATGAAATGTTAATGATATCTAAAGCATTGGAAATACGAAGTATTGTACGCAACAGTAAATTACAGTTCATTAAGCCATCACTTACTTCACTCTTGAGAACTGATTTGCTAAGCCTAAGAGCTAAGTTAAGATTTTTTGCTGAGCCTTTTCAGCCTATTAAAAAGAAACAGGAAGAAAGTGTTGGAAGCTTTCTAAGAAGAAGACTAGGCAAAGAGGCTGTAAATTATCTAGCAGATCCAATTTTGTCTGGCATTTATGCAGGTGATATCGACAAGTTAAGTAAAACTGAAATCTGTCCTGAACTTGCTCGATATGAATCAGAATACGGGTCTCTCTTTTTAAGTATACTTTCTAAAAATAAGATTAAAAGTGACTCTCAAAAACAAGCCGTTTTTAATTTTCGCGATGGACTACAAACATTGCCTAATCGTCTAGCCGAAAAACTAAGTAAAGAATTAATTCATACAAAAGTCACTGGCCTTGAGTTTATGGATGATCATGTTAAAGTCACTACTGAAAACGATGTGTATATTTTTGATCAAGTACTTAGTTGTCTACCTGCTTATGTATTATCGTCACTCATCTGTGAATATGCTCCTGATCTGTCAAATCATCTAGAAAAAATTCATTATCCTGCAGTCCTGTCAACAAGTGTAACTTATTCAAATAAAGATATTCCAAACAATACTGATGCATTTGGGTTTCTTGTACCTCGTATTGAAGGATTTGATCTTTTAGGAGCAATCTGGAAATCGAGTATCTTTCCTTCCCATACTCCAGAAGGGCAAAAGCAGTACACTCTTCTTGCAGGTGGTGCACATAAAATAATTCAAAAGAATGAGATAACAGAAACTCAGAATAAGATCATTCAGGAATTCTCTAGAATCATGAATATTGATGCTGAACCAATTCATTCAGATCATATGTATTGGGAAAAAGCAATTCCTCAGCAAAATCTTGGATACTGGAAAATGAGATCTGCAGTTAGTGACTTCATGAAAATGCACAAAAACTTCACAATCGGAGGAAACTACCTCTGGGGAGTGAGTGTTTCAGACTGTATAAAACAAGCAAAACTAACAGCTCAACAGTTAACTTGGTCAAACATGAAATAATCTTCACATTATCTTCATATTCATTTTATAATTTTATTTATACTAACTAATATTCAAACTCAAGCAATTGATGAGATTTTCTGTTGTTGGCATTTCTCACTGGAAGAGTGGGGTCCCAATACGTGAGTTATTTTATTTAGACAAAGACAGGAAGAAGAGGCTCAAACAATATACAAAACAAGTCCCTGGTGGGGTACTCACACTCGTAACTTGTAATAGAACTGAAATATTTGGGTTTTGTGAACCTAAAATATTAGTTGAAGCTTTATGTTGCTCAGTCGATATTGGCTCTTCGTTTTTAGAAGAACATGGATATGTACTATCCAACGACAATGCTATTCATCATATTTACAGGGTAGGATTAGGTATGGATTCCCAAGTATTGGGAGACTCGCAAATCATACAACAATTAAAAAAAGCATATAACGAATCGAGAAAGGAACAACTCTCTGGAGAATTCCATCAGCTTATTCAATCCGTATTTAAAGCTCACAAAAGAAGTCGATCAGAAACCGATTTTGGCCGAGGAAATGTATCTGTTGGATTTGAAGTAACACAGCGTGCCCTCGAGTATTTTGAAAATATAGGCAATATCAAAATTCTGCTTATTGGCGCCGGCAAAATGGGGAAAGTATCCTGTAAAAACCTGATTTCTAATGGTGCTAAGCATATCTCGGTTATAAATCGTTCTATCAACCGTGCTAAGAATCTTGCAAATTCGCTAGATATTAACATTAGTTCATTTTCAAAACTAGAACATGAAATACATAACGCTGATCTAATCATAACCGCAACAGGGGCACTTAAACCCATTCTAACCCCTAAAAATTTTACAAATATTCAAAAGAAAAAGCTCATTATTGATCTATCTGTTCCCCGTAATGTAGCGCATGAAGTGAGCGAAATCAATGGAATTACACTGATTGACATGGATTCAATTAGTAAAGTGAATCAAAAAGCTTTGGAAAAAAGGAAGAAGGCTATTCCAATCCTTGAGAATATTATCCACGAAGAATTTAAAGCGTATAAAAATAATATTGACCGTTCCAGGTTCCTTCTCCCACACATTAAAGAGGTCGATTACAAATTAAACAGTATTACCGAAGAGGAACTCCAAAAAGTACGCAATAAAGTAGATCCTGAAACCTTTAATCAACTTGAGAAGATCACTGACCGTGTCAAAAAGAAAATTCTAGCTGTTCATATCGATCGGCTTAATCGGGAGTACCAAAAAGTAGAACAGGATGCTTAAAATAGGCACCCGTAGAAGTGTACTTGCCCTCTGGCAGGCCAATTATGTCCAGCAGTTACTCAAAAATTCAGGATATGCATCAGAAATTATCGAAATTGAGTCATTCGGAGATAAGATTCTGGATATTCCAATTCATAAGCTTGGAGATAAAGGGGTCTTTACCAAAGCACTAGATATTGCACTGCTTAATGAAGATATCGATCTCGCAGTCCATTCTTTAAAAGATGTACCCACTGAATTTGAAGAAAATTTAACCCTAGCAAGTGTTCCTACCCGCGAAAATCCCTTTGACGTGTTAGTCAGGCCATTGAAGAGACAAAACTCAAAGAAAAATATAATTGCTACAGGCAGTGTCCGTCGAAAAGCATTCTGGTTAAATAAATATCCAAATTACAAGATCACTGAACTCAGGGGTAACGTCCAGACACGCATTGTTAAAGTGGACAAATATTACTGGACAGGCGGAATATTTGCTTTTGCTGGATTAAAGCGACTGGGACTAACTAATCGGATATCAGAAACGTTGGATTGGATGTTGCCAGCACCCGCTCAGGGAGCATTGGGAATAGTATGCAGAAGCAATGATGAAAAAAATCTCGCTATCTTTAGAACGCTAGAAGATAAATTTATCAGAAAATGTGTGGATACCGAGCGCTTGTTCTTGAATACTCTTGAGTCGGGATGCTCCTGTCCTGTCGGAGCTTTAACCACCTATAAAGATGGCGTTTTCACATTTAATGGAGCAATATTATCAAATGATGGCGCTGAAAAATTGGAGATCCATGATAATCTCCTCGTAGATAAATATGATTTAGAATGGGGTAAACATCTCGCTAAAAAACTGATTGAAGACGGTGCATTTAGACTCTTAGAACGTTAAAAATATGTCATATCCAACCGTTTTATTTTGTAATCCACTCTCTGAAACTTATCAGAATCACCTATTGAATACTGCTTCTTTCGATTATGATATAATTAATTTTATATCCTTTAAAGAAGTGCATACTAATGAATGGCTCCCTAAAACTACACATGATTCTGAATATTGGGTTTTTACGAGTAAAAAAGCTGTAAATGCCGTTTTTAAACATCATAATAAACTGAATACACCTAAAACGATATTCTGTGTAGGCCCAAAAACAGCTTCTGCTATCAATGGACACGAACTATCATCTTTGATTTGTTTTCCAAATGAATATAATTCGAAAGCATTAATTGAATTAATACTGGACAGTAACGCTGACCGAATCACTCATTTTAGAGGCGATTTATCCCCTGAATATCTAGTAAGTATACTAAAAAAGAATGGGCTGAATGCTAAAGGTATTGTTGTCTATAAAACAGATAAAAGAAAAGAAAAAGTCTCACTAGATCTTTATGACGGATTAGTTTTTATGAGCCCATCAGTAGTCCATGCTTTTCTTGAATCTAACACTCCTACGAGTGAGACTCCGGTATTTTGTATCGGAAAGACCACCGGTATAGCAGCAAAGAAGTCAGGTTTTAATAAGGTGATAGTCACTGATGAAGCTACTTTTGAGCATCTAGTCAAAACTATTGAAGTTCACATTCTATGAAAAAATTTCCGGTTTTACATAATACTTTATTACTAGATACACTTGAGGGTAAAAAGACTCCACGCCCTCCTGTTTGGATGATGAGGCAGGCAGGAAGATATTTACCTGAATACATGGAGCTTAGTAAGAAGTATCCTTTTTTTGAGCGCGTTAAAACTCCGGAACTAGCCTGTGAGATTACACTACAACCAATCAATATAATTGGAACAGATGCAGCCATTTTATTTTGTGATATACTAGTCATTCTGGAATGTCTGGGTATAGAAGTCCAACTAAAACCTGGCCTCGGTCCTTATATCCCTTTTCCTATACGATCCTCAAAGGATATGAACAAGATTAAAATCCATCCTGCTAAAGAATCTCTTGATTATGTATATAAAGCTCTAAGCTTGACTCGCCAGGAGCTCAATGGCCGAGTTCCGCTAATCGGTTTTGCTGGCGGACCTTGGACTCTCTTCTGTTATTTGGTGGAGGGACAAGGATCCAAAACCTTTTCTTTGGCAAAACAATTTATTTTTTCGGACCCAAAATCAGCTCATCAAGTACTTCAGATACTTACCAATCAGACAATCGAATACTTTCATGAGCAGGTAAAAGCAGGAGCACAGGTCTTACAGATATTTGAATCCTGGGCGGCAGCACTTGGTCCGGACGACTTCATGACCCATGCTTACCCCTTTCTAAAACAAATTGTAAATGAGGATTATGGAGTACCAATGATTTTATTTGCTAAGGATGCTGAATGGTGTTATCCAGATTTTCAAGACGAAGGCGTAAAAGGATTTGGGATCAGCTGGGGATGTACTCCTGAAGATGCTCGTTTTTTAGCCGGAAATAAGACTGTGCAAGGTAATTATGATCCGTCTAAGCTGATGTCCACGCCCGATATTATAACTAAAGAAGTAACGGAAATGATCGAGCGTTTTGGTACAGATCGATTTATCGCCAACTTGGGACATGGCATCCTCCCTAATGTTCCTGTAGATAACGCAAGAGCCTTTGTGGAAGCTATAAAAAATTATCAATCTCCCTCATGAAATACTTTGACTCCAAACGAAAAGAATTCACGGAACTTATCAAAAAACTCCAGATCAAAATCACCGGAGCTATTGAAAAAGCTGACGGAAAGGCTGAATTTCAAATCGACAACTGGAAGCGGGAAAAATTTGGGTTTGGGAGTACCCGTATAATTGAAAATGGGAAAGTCTTTGAAAAAGGTGGTGTTAATATTTCAGCTGTATCAGGTCCGCTACCTGAAGCCCTTCAGCAAAGTCTTAATGAAGAAAAATCTGATTTTTTTGCAAGCGGTATATCACTTGTTCTTCATCCCCGAAATCCTTATGTACCCTCCGTTCATGCCAACTATCGGTATTTTGAACTTTATAATAAAGATTCTAGTGAAATCAAAGACCAGTGGTTCGGAGGCGGAGCTGATCTAACCCCTTATTACCTCTTCAAAGAAGATGCTGTTCACTTTCACCAAATTCATAAAACAATTTGTGATCTAACTCACCCAGCTTTTTATCCCCGCTTCAAGAAAGCATGTGATGAATATTTTTTCAATCATCACCGGAATGAGGCTAGAGGTATAGGCGGTATTTTCTTCGATCACGTAAGGGCAAATGAAGATACTTCTGCACAGGACCTTTACGAATTTGCTTATAATGCAGGCTTGGGATTTATAGATGCCTATATTCCAATTGTTAATCTGAGAAAAGACATCAATTACAATCAGCAAAACCGGGACTGGCAGGAAATCCGACGCGGACGCTATGTAGAATTCAACCTGATCCACGACCGCGGCACCCTATTTGGACTTAAAACAAAAGGGCGAATTGAATCCATTTTCATGAGCCTGCCACCTCATGTGCAATGGCGGTATAATTATATGCCCAAACCCGGTTCTAAAGAACAGCAAATGCTTGACCACCTAAAAGAAGTGGACTGGCTTAATCTCCAAAATAACTATACTAAACATGAGATATCCAGGAACACGTTTAAGACGTAACCGAAAATCTGAAGCAATTAGAAGCATGGTTCGGGAAAATCAACTCAGCCCTGATGATTTTATGGTTCCCCTATTTATAACTGAGGGTGAGAATGTAAAAGATGAAATACCCAGTATGCCTGGTTACTTTCGGCATTCACTGGATCGGTTGAATTACGAATTGGATGAGATTGCTGAACTGGGAATTAGATCTGTATTGTTGTTTGTAAAGGTACCAGAAGAAAAAAAGGACAACAAAGGAACAGAACCTCTCCGTGATGATGGGCTTATGCAAAGGGCTATCAAGCACACAAAAGAAAATTATCCGGATCTGTTCGTTATATCTGATGTTGCACTCGATCCATATTCATCCTATGGCCATGATGGTATTGTGAAGAACAATGAAATAGTAAATGATATCAGTGCCGAATTGCTAGCAAAGATAGCTTTGAGTCATGCATGTGCCGGTGTAGACATGGTCGCACCCTCCGATATGATGGACGGACGTATAGACTTAATAAGAAAAAAACTGGATCAAAATGGATACGAAAATACAGGTATCATGGCATACAGTGTTAAATATGCCTCTGCTTTTTATGGCCCGTTTCGTGACGCGCTAGATTCAGCACCCGGATTCGGTGACAAAAAAACCTA
>MDSZ01154125.1_pt1 | contig 15793 bp, 12 predicted proteins | sample 811201 | NCBI WGS metagenome assembly MDSZ01 (sample SAMN05326647, study PRJNA326480) | marine metagenome | isolation source: seawater | place: Indian Ocean: North | collected 2010
TCTTTTTCTCAATTTTTTCTAAATCATCTGTTGTGAAAGATTTTTCAGTTACAAAATCATAATAAAATCCATTTTCTATAGCAGGACCAATCGTTACCTGAGTTCCAGGGAAAAGTTCCTGAACGGCTTCAGCCATAATATGCGCACAATCATGCCTAATCAACTCAAGAGCTTCTTCGTTTTCTCTCTTTATAATTTTTATTGAAGAATCTTCATAAATAGGTAAATGAATGTCACAAACACTTCCATTTAAATCAATAGCAAGTGATACTTTAGCCAATCTAGGAGAAATTTGTTCTGCTATTTCATATCCAGTAGTTCCACTTGCATATTCAGCTATTCTTCCATCAGGGAATGTTATTTTTATTAATTTATCAGACATATTAACTTATTTTTCTCCATATAGGTCCTTTAGGAGTATCTTCAATTTCTATTCCTTGGTTTTTAAGCTGATCTCTAATTTCATCAGCTCTTTTAAAATCTCTATCTTGTCGTGCTTGCTGTCTTTCTGATAATAAACTTTCTATTTCTTTTGTATCTACCTGTTGATCACTTTGATATCCTAACCATTTATCTGGTGATTCTTGGAGAATACCGAAAAGCCTACCTGCCGCTAATAAAGACACCTTATTTGACATCGCTTCTAAATCATCAGATTTATTTAACTTACTTGCTAAGTTATTTATTTCTGCCATTGCTTCTGAAGTGTTTAAATCATCTACTAACGCATTTAAAACTTTTTTAGGAGGATTACTTAAATCGTCATTTTTAACTTCAATATGATTATATTTTTTAAGAACCCTGTAGATTCTATCTAAAATCGTTTTGCTTTGCTGTATTGCTTTATCATTAAAATTCAATGGTTGTCTATAATGTCCTGATAGCAATGTAAGTCTTAACACTTCACCAGGGTACTTTTCAAGTAAATCTCTTATATATAAAATATTACCCAATGATTTTGACATTTTCATTCCATCCATATCAAGCATTCCATTATGAATCCAGTATTTCACAAACATATCAGGTTTTTCTAAACTATGAGCTCCACATGTTTGAGCAATTTCATTTTCATGATGAGGGAAAATAAGATCATTACCACCCCCATGGATATCAAAAGGTAAACCAAGACTATCTTCAGACATTGCAGAACATTCTAAATGCCATCCTGGTCTTCCAAATCCCCAAGGGGAATCCCAACCTGGTTGATTATCAACACTAGGCTTCCAAAGCACAAAGTCGGATGGATTTTTTTTAAATGATGCAACCTCTATCCTACTTCCAGCCATTTGGTCATCAAAATCTCTTCCAGATAAAGCACCATAATTTTTATATGAAGGGACATTAAATAAAACATGTCCTTCAGATTCATAGGCAGTACCATTACTTATCATCTTTTCAACTAATTTTATCATATCAGATATGTGGTCAGTTGCTCTAGGTTGATAATCCGGCCTAATAACACCCAAAGCATTCATATCTTCATTATATATCTTGGTATATTTTTCAGTAATAGTTTTAATAGGCTCTCCAGTTTCTTCTGATGCCTTCATAATTTTATCATCTACATCTGTAATATTTGAAACGTAAGTAACCTTAGGATATAGCTGCCTCAAAACTCTAACGAGTAAATCGCATACTACTGCTGGACGAGCATTCCCTATGTGAGCATAGTTATATACTGTTGGTCCACAAGCATAAACCTTAATATGATTTTTATCAATAGGTTCAAAGATTTCTTTTTTATTATTAAGTGTATTATATATCTTCATTAAAATATTATTTTTTATTTAGATATAATCTAAATCAAAATTGTGTATTGTTATAAAATTATATTTTTTATTCTTTGAATATAATTAATAAAAAATTTTAAATTATATACGACAATAGGAGTCGGATATATGTTGAAATTTACAAGAAAAACAGAATACGCACTTATGGCAATTAAATATATGCAAACAAAACCAGTGTATTCAATTACAACAGCAAAAGAAATATCTGACAATATTAACATTCCATTTCAGAACTTATCAAAAATACTCCAATTCTTAGCAAAACTAAAATTAGTTCAACCAATATATGGACCTAATGGTGGATATAGTATTGAAAAAAAACTTATAAATTTAAATTTATGGGATTTTTTAGAAAAGATGGAAGGACCTATTGGTCTAGCAGATTGTTTAGTTAATGTAAATTGTAATCAATTAGATAAATGCAATATCAAAACACCAGTTAGCTTAATTCAGAAAAAAATGAAAACAATTTTTAGTGATATGACAATTGGTGATGTATTATAAAAAAATCAAGGGGATTAAATGTCAACTTCAGATAGATATTCAAAACTTCCATTACTAACAGAAAATATACGTGAAAAAAAAACACGTCCAAAAACTGTAGCAATTGTTGATGAAGATAATTGTACAGGTTGTCAGGTTTGCATTCCATTTTGTCCTGTAGATTGCATTGAACCGGTTGATAAAGAAAAATATAATATACCTATTCCTCCTGTCCAAGTACGATTTAATGAATGTATTGGATGTAATGCTTGCTTTAAAGCTTGCGAGGCTTTGACTTGGGATGCAATTCGAATGATTAAAACTAATGTAGTTGAAGAACGTTATAATATAACTATTACATAAAATTTATCTTGAATAACAAATCACAAAGTCAACAAACCATTGATAAATCTATTGATCAAGATTATAAATATGGTTTTACTACTAATATTGAACAAGACACTTTAGAACCCGGTCTAAATGAAGATATTATAAAAATTATCTCAAACAAAAAAAACGAGCCTGAATGGTTGCTTGAATGGCGTCTAAAAGCTTTTAGACATTGGCAGAAAATGAAGACACCAGATTGGGCAAAAATCAACTATCCTGAAATAGATTATCAAGCCATTAGTTATTTTTCTGCACCAAAGAAAAAAGAACTAAAAAGTTTAGATGAAGTGGACCCCGAAATTTTAAAAACTTATGATAAATTAGGTATACCATTAGAAGAGCAAAAAATGTTGTCGGGTGTTGCCGTTGATGCAGTTTTTGATAGCGTATCTGTTGCAACTACCTTTAAAAAAGATTTAAAAAAAGCTGGTGTTATTTTTTGTTCATTTTCAGAAGCAGTTATAGAGTATCCAGATTTAATAAAAAAATATTTAGGCTCTGTAGTTCCATATGGAGATAATTATTTTGCAGCCTTAAACTCTGCAGTATTCAGTGATGGAAGTTTTGTTTATTTGCCTAAAGGTGTAAAAAGTCCAATGGAACTGTCTACATATTTTAGAATTAACGCAGCAAATACAGGCCAATTTGAAAGAACCCTAATAGTGGCAGAAGATAATAGCTATGTAAGCTATTTAGAAGGTTGCACAGCTCCAATGAGAGATGAGAATCAATTACATGCAGCTGTCGTTGAGCTTGTTGCTCTAAATAATGCTGAAATTAAATATTCTACTGTTCAAAATTGGTATCCTGGAGATAAAAATGGTAAAGGTGGAATTTATAATTTTGTTACCAAGCGTGGTACTTGTAAAGGTAAAAATTCAAAAATATCTTGGACACAAGTTGAAACAGGTTCAGCAATAACCTGGAAATATCCAGGATGTATTTTGAAAGGTGATAATTCAACGGGTGAATTTTATTCAGTAGCTTTAACAAACAATTTTCAACAAGCTGATACTGGAACTAAAATGATTCACATAGGTAAAAATACTAAAAGTACCATCATATCAAAAGGGATATCAGCTGGCAAAGGACAGCAAACATATAGAGGTGAAGTATCTATTAGAAAAAAGGCAACTGATTCCAGGAACTATTCTCAATGTGATTCGCTTTTAATTGGTAGTAAGTGTGGTGCGCATACTATACCATATATTAATGTTCATAATAATTCTTCAAAAATGGAACATGAGGCTTCAACCACTAAAATTGGTGAAGATCAAATGTTTTATTGTAATCAACGAGGAATAAATGAAGAAGATGCAATTTCAATGATTGTAAATGGTTTTTGCAAGGATGTTTTTAACGAACTGCCTATGGAATTTGCAGTAGAAGCTAGAAAATTATTAGAGGTTAGTTTAGAGGGAAGTGTTGGATAATATGCTAAAAATAAATAATCTAAATGTTAGAATAGAAAATACAAAAATACTGAATGGAATTGACTTAGAAGTAAAACCTGGTGAAGTGCATGCTATAATGGGTAAAAATGGTTCTGGTAAAAGCACTTTATCAAATGTAATAGCTGGAAATGATACCTATTCTATTGATTCTGGTTCTATTTTCTATAATAATACTAATATTGAAGATCTTTCGATTGAAGAAAGGGCTTTAAATGGTATTTTTCTATCTTTTCAATATCCTGTTGCACTTCCTGGAGTAAATAATACTTATTTTTTGAAAGCTGCTTTAAATGCGAAAAGAAAATATGAGGGTAAAGATGAACTTGATGCAGTTAATTTTTTAAAAATTATTCGAGAAAATATAAAAAAAGTTGAAATGGATGATAGCTATCTTAAAAGATCAGTAAATGTTGGTTTCTCTGGAGGAGAAAAAAAACGTAATGAAATTTTACAAATGATTACTTTGGAACCTAAGTTATCTATCTTAGATGAAACAGATTCAGGCTTAGATATAGATGCTTTGAAAATTGTTGCAAATGGAATCAATCAATATCGTTCCAATTCAAATTCTTTCATTGTTATTACTCATTATCAAAGATTGCTAAACTATTTAAAGCCTGATTTTGTACATGTTTTAATAGATGGAAAAATTGTTAAAACAGGCGGTCCTGAACTAGCTCTTGAACTCGAAGAAAAAGGTTACGATTTAATATAATCATATCAATGTCAAAGAATCTTAACAATACAGAATTATCTAAATTTATATCTAATTTAAAAATCAATCAATTAGAAATTCCAAGTTCAAAAGAAGAAGACTGGCGATTTACAAATTTAAATTTTCTTAAAAAAACACATGATAAAACTACAAATCATTCAAAAACTAATTTAAAAATAGATAATACGTTTAAATCAAAAAATAAAAATCAACTATATATTGAAAATAATATATTAGATAAAACCTTTTCAGATATAAATATAGAAGGTGTTGATATTATAGATATGAACACTGCTATTAATAAATATCCAAAAATATTTAAAAATTATTTTTCAAAGATATATCCGTTTAAAAATGATTATTTCTGTTCAGAAAACCTGTTATCATTAAAAAATGGGATTTTTGTATATATAGAACAAAACACAAATAGTAATATCCCTATAGAATTGCTTTTTGCAAATAATACAACTAAACAAGTAGTTCCAAGAATATTTATATATTGTTGTTCCAATGCAAAGCTTTCATTCATAGAAAGATATATTTCTCTTGATTATTCTGAATCATATACAAATAGTATTACTGAAATTCTTTTAGAAGAGAATTCAAAAATTGAATATTTTAAAATTCAAACTGAATCAAATAATGCAACGCATTTTTCAGGATTAGGGATATTGCAAGAAAAAAATAGTATTATCAATTGCCATACTTTTACTGAAAAAACTGGCTTTACTAGAAATAATATATTATCTAAACTAAATGGTACAAATAGTGAATGTCATTTAAATGGATTAAGTATTGGAAGTGAATCTAATTTTATAGATAATCATAGTATTATTCAGCATTCAGCCCCACACTCAATTAGTTCAGAGCTATATAAAGGAATTTATACTGATTCTTCAAAAGGTGTTTTTGATGGGAAAATCGTAGTAGACGAAAATGCTGTTAATATTGATTCTGAACAATTAAATAGTAATATTTTGCTTTCCAAAAGTGCTTCAGTGAACTCAAATCCAAGGCTTGAAATTAATACCGATGAAGTTACATGCAAGCATGGATCTACAATTGGACAATTAGATGATGAACCGCTCTTTTATCTTAAATCAAGAGGGTTTAATCATGAAACAGCGCAACAAATATTATTAAATGGATTTTGTAATGAATTTGTTGAAAATATTGATACTAAAGAAATCCAAGAAGACTTTAATGAGCATATAAATAATTATATAAGTAAAATCTAATCATATGGAAAATAACGAACTAATTGAACTAAAAAGAGATTGCGATGCAAGCTTAATACCTTCAGGAGATCCTATTACTTTAAACAAGGGGGAAATGGTTCGAATAACTCAATCATTAGGTGGTAGTTATACCGTTTTAATTAATGGTAATTTAGCAAGAATAGAAGGCTCTGATGCTGATGCAATTGGTATTGAAACAGTTGATAAAAATGATGATTTAAATATTGAAATTAATGATGAAAATATTGAACCGATGGTTTGGGATGCCTTAAAAAATTGTTTTGATCCTGAAATACCAGTAAATATAGTCGATCTTGGCTTAGTTTATGATTGTACCATCAAAAAACAAAAAAATAATGATTATCACGTTAGCATCAAAATGACACTAACTGCTCCAGGTTGCGGAATGGCAGGACATATCTCAAATGATGCTCGTGTTAAAGTAGCAAATTTAAGAGGAATATCAGATGTTGAAGTTGATATTGTTTGGGAACCTCAATGGAATCAAAGTATGATGACCGATGATGCCAAACTTCAACTTGGTATGATGTAAAAAAATTGGATATCAAAACAGTAAGAAAAGAATTTGAAATTTTAAATGGTTCTAATGATCAACCATTAATTTATTTTGATAATGCGTCAACTTCGCTTAAGCCTAAATCAGTTATTAATAAAATAACAAACTATTATTCTCAATATCCTGCAAATGTACATAGATCTTCATACAATATTGGTAATAAAGCCACTCAAGAGTATGAAAATGTTAGGCTATCAATAAAAAAATTAATCAATGCTAAATCTGAAAGAAGCATTATTTTTACAAAAGGTACTACAGAATCAATAAATCTCATTGCATATTCTTGGGGTAGAAAAAATCTAAACTCAGAAGATGAAATTTTATTATCTGAAATGGAACACCACTCAAATAATGTACCCTGGCAAATTTGTAGTCAAATGACAGGTGCTAAAATAAAATATATTCCTATAAATCATAAGGGTGAGTTGGATTTATCCAATATTGATCAATTAATAACTAAAAATACACGAATTGTAAGTATTATTCATCAATCTAATGTTTTTGGAACAATCAATCCAATTAAAGAAATAATAAACAAAGCTAAACTAGTTGGTGCATTAACATTAATTGATGCAGCTCAAAGTATCCCTCATTCAAGGATTGATGTTAATAAATTAGATTGTGATTTTTTAGTATTTTCTGGTCATAAAATGTTGGGACCAACAGGTGTTGGAATTTTATATGGAAAAGAAAATATTTTAAATTCAATGGATCCATTTATAAGTGGTGGACAAATGATAGACAACGTTAATCTATATGATGTCTCCTTTACTGATTTACCATTAAAATTTGAAGCAGGAACTCCTAATATTGCACAAGTTATAGGACTTGGAGAGGCCATAAAATTTCTATTAGATATCGGATTTGATAATATATCTGATTATGAAAATTCATTAATTGACTATACCTTGGAACAATTAACTAGTATTGATGAAATCACTATTTATGGACAATCTAAAAATAGAGGTGGAGTATTTAGCTTTAATTTAGATGGAATAAATTCTTTTGATCTTGCAGAATATTTAAATCATAGAAATATAGCAATTAGGGCTGGTCATCACTGCGCTCAACCAATTATGTCAAAATTGAAAATCCCATCAACAGCTCGATTAAGTACATATTTATATAATACAAAAGAAGAAATTGATTATTTTATATCTTGTTTAAAAGATTCTATAAAATTTTTTAATCGTTAATTAAATATTAAACCAATAATCAATCTTAAGATATATTGATTGATCAAAAAATATCTCTTCCCAATTTGATGGATCATTATATTGTAAAAAATCAAAATAATTTTTAAATATCTTGCCATTCACAAACTTATTAAGTGAATAAACTACATATACATTTGATCCTGGATTAAATTCCCATTTAATAACAAAATTTGTATTTAATTCAGAAAATTTAGAATATAATCCTATATATAAATTTGGATCTAATAATTCATCATCAGACACTCCTAAATCTGGATCAACATCAATTATATATGGAATATTTTGTATATATTCTGATGTGTCTGTTGGAAAACTTTGATCTTGTAATAATTCAGAATAATTAGAAAAATTATTTCTATTATTAAAAAATTCAGAATAAATCTGGAAACCAAGATTCCTTGAAATACTACCATCAAATCTAACAGTTGTTGTATAAACATGATTCCTAGAATTTGCAAATATATAATGATTAAGATTTGGTTCGCTTATATTTTCTTCTTCTAGAATCTCTATCCAATGATATGACTCTGAAGACTCACCTACATATCTATCTAGAGATATATTAAAATTGTTAAATAATTTATAATCTACAGTTAATGAATAATTCATTCCATAATCACCTAATTTATTTTTACCATTTCCATAAGCAAATGATATAATTAATGGTTTAGTATTATCTGATATGAAATAAAAATCTAAACCATCTGATTGAGGCAATTTTAATACTGGTCCGACTTTATCTAATTCATAATCATATGTTGCCCAATCATCAAATCTCTCAAAATTTCTATTCCAACCAAATATAACTTCATAATAATTCTTAAATAAAATTGAGAGATTGTATTCAATTTGATTATGTAATGTTAAATTTTGAATTGTTGAGTGATTCCTATATTGAGATTCAATATTAATATTTTTAATAATTGAAAAAGGGTTCTCAAAAAATAAATTAATTCCACCACTTCTATTTAAAAAATTATTTCTTCTTAAGTAGCCAATCTCATCTATATTAAAGTTTTCATCATAATAATCAGTTTCAATCCAAAAACTATATAATTTAAAAGATGATAAATCATCAGATTTAATCTGTGGGATAAAAGTATATTTAAATTCTCCAAAAAAACCGATTCCACTAATTGAATCATTTTTACTTACAACAAATTGACCATCAGTATTAATTTTATTATCTAACAATGAAAATACCCCATCTAATGAAAATATATTTTTATTTTGATAATTCTTATTTCTATAATGTGATGTCATAATACCAATATAAGAATTCCCATATAGTACATCTTTAGTTAACCTTGTTATACCATAATTCAACATACCTAATTCATCATGATTAACATTTGCATTAATCAATCCATAAGTTAGCCCTTTTGAGGTTTTACCTGTAACTTTTTGGGCGGTCTTTATTATACCATCATTATCGCCAATTCTTCTTGAATAAAAAATTTCAATAGGTGTATCAAAAATAGTGTTATTTTCTATAAAAAATGGTCTTTTTTCAGGGAAGCGCGTTTTATAATATGTCAAATTGATTTCTGAAGGATCTGCTTCAATCTGACCAAAATCTGGATTAAATGTAATATCTAGAGTTGAATTTGTATTAATTCCATATTTCAAATCCAAACCAACTGAATTTGTATTCTCAAAATATAACATTTCATCATGTTGCAATGGATCAAAACTAGGATACTTTAAATTAACATCATAAAAAATACTTCTGCCCGTCATAAAATGCGGCAATAATTCCAAGCGTTTATTTGAAATGTTTTTATTTATACCATTTAAATGCCCATACTTTGAAGAAATTCCGGGTATACCTAATGGATATGCTACCCATGCTATGTACTCATTTCTTAAATGTATATATCTATACATATTTAGACCCCAAACCATATTTTCAGAGAATGTAAATCTTAAACACGTGAATGGTATTTTCATTTCAACAATCCAACGATCACCTAAAATTGAGACTTCAGAATCCCATACCGCATTCCATTCGGGGTCATAATCAGAATCATCAAAAACGACTGCATCAGCCTGAACTCCAGCAGCATTAACACTAAAAATAAACCCCGTTTGATGATCATGCCGACTATCTAAATCAAAAGAAAAATAATCTGAAGCACCATCAAAACCTTCGGCCCAATTATCTCTATTAACTAATCTAGCGACAATATTCTTAGGATCATCAACAAACATCTGTGCAAGTACATATAGATTTTCTTTGTCATACAAAACCCTTACTTCAGTTAATTCTGATGGGCTTGACATGGAAATTGGATCTTCCTGTAGAAAATCAGAAACAGGCTCCGCATTATCCCAAATATTTTTATCTATTACACCATCAATTTTTGGTGCATTATCAGTAAATACAATAGAAACATCTTTATCCTTTTTCTGAATAAAGTCTGGCTCAGTAAATACCCCACAAAAAATAACTGAAAACAATATGATGTAAATTTTTTTCATTTTTAATAAAATAAATTAAACAATTAATAAAATATTATCTAAATATCTTAAAAATTAATTTTTAATTAATTGTTACAATCTTCTTTATTATTACTCTATAAATATAATTTATATTATAGTGTGATTATGTTTAAGATTTAGGAGATTTAAATGAAAATCTGTGTTTTAATGAAGCAGGTACCAGATAAAGATTCATCAATAAAAATAGCTATGGATAATCTTTCAATTGATCAAAGTATGGTTTCCTTTACTACAAATGAAAGTGATTCATATGCTTTAGAGGAAGCATTGCAAATTAAAGAAAAGTCAGGTGGTGAAGTAGTTGCATTAACATTAGGTAAAGAATCATCAATTCAGGTTGTAAAAGATGCTTTAGCTAAAGGTGCTGATAGAGCTATTTATATAGATAACCAAGATATGGATAACTTTGACATTCTATCAATTGGGAAAATATTATCTCAAAAACTAAAAGAAGAGAATTTTGATTTGATCTTATCTGGATTACAATCAGATGACAATGGAAACTCTCAGCTAGGTTTGATTTTAGCTGAATTATTAGATATGTCACATGCTTCTCTGGTAATGGGTACTGAAATTGAATCTGACAATTCTTTAAAAGTAAAAAGAGAATTAGAAGGTGGATGGTTTCAATGGTCTAGCTTAGAATATCCCGCATCAATTAGTATTCAATCTGGTATCAATACTCCTAGATACGCATCTTTAAAAGGTATTATGGCTATGAAGAAAAAAACTATTGATAAATTTTCAAAGGATGATTTTGATTTATCATCAATTAAATCAAAAGTTAAATTAGAATCTATGTATATACCACAAAAATCTAAATCTACAGAATACATAGATGGAACTCCATCAGAGATAGCTGAAAAATTAGTTGATATTTTTACAAATGATTTAAAGGTGATAGGTTAATTATGAGAATATTAAATTTTATTGAAGATAACAATGGTAAAATAAATGCAAATTCATTAGAATCTATTAAAGCATCTCAAGAAATTTGTTCAAATCAAGATGGAGAAATTTTTTGTATATCATTTAATCCTGATGTTGCAAATAGTTTGAAAAAATATAATGTAAATGAAATTATATTAATTAAAAATGATAATCTAAATGATTATTCCCCTTTATTTTATACTGCTGCTTTAGAACAAATTATTAATGATCTTAGTCCAGATTTGATTCTGTTTGGACATACGTATCAAACTCGTGATTGGGTTCCTAGATTAAGTGCTAGACTGGATATACCATTTATATCAGATTGTACAAATATGAAATTTGATGGAAATATAAAATTTGTTAGACAGTTATATCAAGGTAAGGTATCTGCAGACTATTCTATTGATTCATTTCCTATTATAGCATCTTTCCAATCTGGATCATATAGGACTGATCAAATAGAACAAGGAAGCTCTGAGTCTGCTTCTAAATCAGTATCTTTAGATAATGTTAAAGCCATTATTAAGCCGGGAGAAAAATTTGAAGAATCTGAATCTAAAGTAGATTTATCACAAGCTGAAATTATAGTTTCTATAGGTAGAGGAATAGGAAAAGAAGAAAACCTCTCAATGATAAAAGAACTTGCTGAAAAGCTTGGTGGAAATGTAGCTTCATCAAGACCAATAGTTGATTCAGGCTGGCTAGAACCCTTTCATCAGATTGGTAGTTCTGGGCAAACAGTTGCTCCTAAACTATATCTAGCGCTTGGAATGTCTGGAGCTATACAGCATATCGTTGGAATGAAAGGATCTCAAAATATTGTTGTTATTAATAAAGATCCAAATGCACCTTTTTTTGAATTAGCTGATTATGCTGTTGTGGGAGATATTTTAGAAATAATTCCAAAACTAATAGAAAATTTAGATTAAATACATTATGGAGCGAGAAATTTTTGATTTAGATGTTTTATATGTTGGTGCTGGGCCAGCTTCTCTTGCTAGCGCTCTACATTTACATTCCAAATTAAAAGCTGAAGGGAAAGAAATATCAATTGGTATTATAGAAAAGGCACAAGAAATCGGTGCTCATTCTCTTTCAGGTGCTGTATTAGATCCAAAGTCAATCAAAGAATTAATCCCTGATTTTTTAGAAAAAGGCTGTCCTATTGAATCTGAAGTTCTTGATGAAAAAATGTACTATATGACAGAATCTAATAAAATTGCATTCCCTTACATCCCAAAACAAATGAGTCATCATGGATGTTATATTGTATCTATAGGAAAACTAACTAGATGGCTGGGCAAATTATGTGAAGATGCAGGAATTGATATTTTTGCTGGATTCCCTGGGTCAGAATTATTGTATGATAAAGATCGTGTTATAGGTGTTAGAACTGGTGATCGAGGAATCGATAAGAGTGGCAATCAAAAACCAAATTACGAACCTGGAGTAGACATACATGCTAAAACAGTTGTACTTGGAGAAGGAACAAGAGGAAGCTTAACCAAGCAATTAATTGAAAAATATGACTTAATGAAGGGCAAGAATCCTCAGGTTTGGGCAATTGGTGTCAAAGAATTATGGAAAATGCCTGAAGGTATTGTTAAAGAAGGTTTTGTGGGACATACAATGGGATTTCCGTTGGGTCATAAAATATTCGGTGGTGGTTTTTTGTATGGTATGAAAGATAATCTATGGGACTTGGGAATTGTTGTAGGGCTAGATTATGATGATCCAACAATAGATCCCCATCATGAGCTACAGCTTTTAAAAACTCATCCTTGGATAAAATCAATTTTAAAAGATGGTGAAATGGTAGCATATGGGGCAAAAACTTTGCCTGAAGGTGGATGGTACTCAATACCAAAACTCAATGTTCCAGGTGCTTTGCTTATTGGTGATTCTGCTGGTTTTTTAAATGGACAAAGATTAAAAGGAATTCATTTAGCAATCAAATCAGGTATGATTGCAGCAGATACAATCTATAAAGGTATTATTGAAGACAATATAGATAAGCATCTTAATAACTATGAAACCAATATAAAAAATAGTTGGATATATGATGAACTTTATGGTGCAAGGAATTTCCATCAAGCCTTTGATAAAGGTCTTATACCTGGACTAATGAATGCAGGTGCTGGTTTAGTTACTGGTGGTAAGGGTTGGGGATTTAAAAATAAACTAAATTCAATATCTGGTCATAAACATTTAAAAAAATCTAGCAAAATCAAAAATTCCAAATATGATAGGTTGAATTTTGATGGCAAATATTTATTTGATAAAGTTACAAATGTATATCATTCATCTACTAGTCATAATGAAGATCAAGTGCCTCATCTTCATGTTAAGGATACTAATATATGCATTGATAAATGTACAGAGGAATATGGGAACCCCTGTGAAAAATTTTGTCCAGCAGATGTTTATAATATTGAAAAGGATGATAATTCAAAGAAATTACAAATAAATTTTTCAAATTGTGTACATTGTAAAACATGTGATATTATGGACCCTTATCAAATTATAGACTGGGTTACACCTGAAGGTGGTGATGGTCCAGGCTGGTTAAACTTATAATCTTAATGTGATTTAAATCACTCAATATACTTTTATATTGTTCTATACTTAATGGTAAAAATTATAATTCAAAAAAAAATCTTTGAAAGAGACATAAAAAATACTTAGCTTCTTCAAACTTTATAGTGCGAAGATTTAATAAATATCACATAATAAGGAGGATAGTAATGAGTCGTTTTAATAAACTAATAGGAATTGTGTCAATGTGTTTAATGACATCAATTTCTGCTCAGCAAGATGCAGCAGGTGATTACAAGTTAAATGGTGTGTTAGTAACATATACTGATTTAGCTCGTGAGCAAGCTGCAATTACAGTGTACGATGCATATGGTCTTGGTTTAAGCTTTGACCTAGTAACATTGATGCCAATGGATGCTATAGGACAAGTTGTAAATGGTCCTGTAGGAGGTCCTTTCCTTGAAGCATTAGGTGTAAACCTAAATGTTTCTTTGTATGAAGATGGTACAGGTGCTTTTACTGAAGGAAGTACTTATCCAACAATTGAACTAGATGAAGAAACTTGTGTTACAGCTGCTACTATATTACCTGTAACAGATTATATTGAATATCAATCTGATATGGCAAATGTAGGTGGTAATATAGCAACTGAAATTTCTATACTAGGTCAGCCAAGTTTAGGGCCATACGCTGGACAGCCAATTGGTACTTTTGGACTTTCAGTATCAGAAGTATTCGATTATTTTCCACAGACAGCTACTTATATTGATTTAGATGGTGATGGTACAATTGATTTACCAGGTGTAGCTCAAGGATATATAACAGATAATACGTTTGAATGGATTCCTAATCCATATGGTGGTATGATGCCATCTGGTGATGTATACATGGAATGGCACGCTATTGATGGTGCTGTATCTCAAAGTGGTTTTGGTGATATCAGATATCCTGATCCAGGTTGGGACGAAGATGGTGATGGTACACCATTAGATAGAATCCTTGGAGTTGGAGCTATCCCAGTAACTACTGTTTCTCCAGATTGTATCCCAGGCTTAGATTATCCTATTTTTGGTGATTTAACAGAAACTTTATATGGTTTAATTGAAATGCCAAATGGTTTACCATATGGCTATTGTTCAACTGTTAGCTCTGGCGATATGGGTTATATTATGGATGCTTCTTTACTACCATTAGGTGGTGCAGCTGGTCCATTTTTAACATATAATGCAGTTATGTCAACTTTATATGGTTTACCATATGTTGATGATAGTTATTATGATTTAGACCCTACTTGCTTAACAACTGATACTGATGGTGATGGATATCCTGATGGTGGTGATTGTTCTGGTAGAATAGTTGGAGATTTTGCAGCTACATGTTATAGAGTTCTTGAAGAAAGACAAGTATATATTGACTTTAATCGCGTAAGTAGTAGTTTAGCAGGTGATGCTAACCTTGATGGTAGTGTTGACGTATTAGATGTTGTTACAACTGTAGGTCACGTACTTGGTCAACTTACTTTAGATGGTGAAGGTTTTGCTAATGCTGATATGTCTGGTGATGGTGATATTAATGTATTAGATGTTGTATCTTTGGTTGATCTTATCTTAAATAGCAGATCAGTAGACAATGCAACTTCAGCAAAAGTTAAATCATCAAATGGTTCAGTAGAAATGGAATCAAATGGCTTTGTTGGTGCTGTACAAATGACTTTATCACATGATAATAACTTTAGTATTGAAATGACAACAGAAGCTTTAGTAGCTGATTATAATACTGTAGGAAATAAAACAACGTTAATGGTAGTTGCGCCTGAAGGAACTGAATTGTTCTCAGCAAATGGTGAATACACTATTGATGAGGTTGTTGCAGCTACAACTGATGGTTATATTAATGTAAGTGTTGATACACCAACAGGTTTTTCTATCAGCTCTGCATATCCAAATCCATTTAACCCAA
>MDSZ01008835.1_pt1 | contig 15792 bp, 17 predicted proteins | sample 811201 | NCBI WGS metagenome assembly MDSZ01 (sample SAMN05326647, study PRJNA326480) | marine metagenome | isolation source: seawater | place: Indian Ocean: North | collected 2010
AATTTCCTCTAATCTTATTAAAATTTATTAGTAAAAAATTTCCATATCCTAAATTTGTTTCAATTCTTAAGTTTTTAAAAATATTATAAAAAATTTTTACCCATTTATTAACGTGATTTATTTCTTTATTTAGCCATTTGGTATCTTTTATTGACTCGGCTGCAGCAAATAAAGCAGCTCTGTTTATATTAAAGGGTGGCTTAACTTGATTTAATGCGTATATCAAATTTTTTGGACCATATCCCCAACCAATTCGCAATCCAGCAAGACCATAAATTTTAGAGAATGTTCTTGTTATGATAACATTTTTAGAATTAGAAAATAATTTGATACCAGACAAATAATTTTTTTCTTTTACATACTCATAATACGCGTCATCAATTACCAATAATATATTGCTCCTTAGCTTTTTTCTTAATAGTAACAATTCTTTTTTATTTACAATGGTCCCAGTAGGGTTATTGGGATTTGCTAAAAAAACAATCTTAGTTTTTTTCGTAACTTTTGAAAGTATATTTTTTACTGAAATTTTAAAGTTTTTTTCTTTTGCATATTTAATTTTTGCCCCGTAAATTTTACTATAAATTCTATAAATAATAAAACTAAACTCTGGAACAATAACTTCATCCTTTTTAGTTAGGAATGCTTTACAAATTAATTCGAAGATTTGATCTGATCCTGAGCCAAGAATAATTCTTTTGGGATCCAATTTAAATTTCTTTGATAATACTTTTCTTAAAAAAACACCATCAGAGTCAGGGTACCTTTTTAGATTTTTAGCTACTTTATAAAATTCTTTTATTGCTTTAGGGCTAGGACCTAATGCGGACTCATTGGCTGAAAGTTTTATTTTAGCAGTTTTTTGCTTAAACAAGCTTAATCCAGCGACATACCTTTCAGCATTAATTTTTTTTGGTTTAGGTAAATTCATTTTAATTAAGTTAATATATAAAAAGCTTTAGTAATGCTAGTTTCATTGCATATGAATTTGACAAGTTTGCGACTATTTAGTATTAATTCTTATAAGGCGCCGATTTAACCAAATTGCAGGCGCTTGATAAATGTAGCTAAACAGGAGATAGCCCAGTTTAGCTGGGCTTTTTTTTTGAATGGATAATAAACTTGAAAATATAAAAAAACTTGATGTATCAAAACCACTTAGATTAGATTGTGGAAAAACTATTGAAAATTTTCCACTTGCTTACGAAACTTATGGAAAATTAAATGCAAACAAAGACAACGCTATTCTAGTTTTTCATGCTTTAACTGGAGATCAATTTGTTGCTGGTACAAACCCAATAACCAAAAAAGAAGGATGGTGGGTTACGGCCGTTGGTCCAGGTAAAGCTATAGATACTAATAAATATTTTGTAATTTGTGCTAATGTAATTGGAGGCTGTATGGGCTCAGTGGGACCAAAAAATATCAATCCTGAGACCAAAAAACCATATGGATTAGATTTTCCAGTTATTACAATTAAAGACATGGTCAGAGCACAAGAATCTTTATTAGATCATCTAGGTATAAAAAAACTTTTATGTGCAACTGGTGGTTCGATGGGTGGTATGCAGCTCTTACAGTTCTGCGCTACATTCCCTGAAAAGACCTTTTCTGCTGTTCCTATTGCATGCAGTTCAAGTCATAGTGCACAGAACATTGCTCTTAATGAATTAGCTCGTCAAGCAATAATGGCTGACCCTGTTTGGGATAATGGTAAATATTTTCTTAAAAATGTGCAGCCTAAGAATGGGCTAGCAGTTGCTCGAATGGTTGGTCACATTAGTTACTTATCTGAAAAAGGTATGCAAGAAAAATTCGGAAGAAAGTTACAAGAAAAAGCTGATTATGAATTTAGTTTTGATGCAGATTTCCAAGTAGAAAGTTATTTAAGGCACCAGGGTTACGCATTTGTTGAAAGATTTGATGCTAATTCCATTCTTTATATTACAAGAGCAATGGATTACTTTGATCTTTCCAAACAATTTAAAGGAGGTTTGGTCGAAGCTTTTAAAAATCAAAAAACAAAGTTTTTCATAATGTCTTTTTCTTCGGATTGGCTTTATACAACTAGAGAGAATAAAGATATAGTAATTGCTTTAAATGCATCTGGTGCTGATGTTTCATATTCTGAAATAATTACTGATAAAGGACATGATTCATTTTTACTTAACGTACCAGAATTTTTAAAAAATTTAAAAAATTTTATCGACACAATGTATGAGAAATTTAAGAATGAAAAAAGAATTTAAAGTAATTGCAGAATTAATACCTAAAAACACAAGAGTACTAGATGTAGGTTGTGGCGATGGTTCTTTAATGAATCTGCTTCAAACAGAAAAAAATATTGAAGTCCGAGGATTAGAGCTAAGTCAAGAAAATGTTCAAGCATGTATCCACAAAGGTTTACCGGTTATTCAAGGAAATGCTGAAACAGAACTTCATCAATTTCCCAATCAATCTTTTGACTATGTTGTGCTTAGTCAAACACTTCAAGCTTTTTATAATCCTGAAAGAGTATTAAGAGAATTGTTGAGAATAGGAAAATCAGTAATCATATCTATTCCGAATTTTGGATATTGGAAAGTAAGGACTAAACTTTTATTTTTTGGAACAATGCCTGTGACAAAGACTTTGCCAAATACGTGGTACAATACTCCCAATCTACATATGTGCACCATTAAAGATTTATTTTATTTTTGTGATGAAAAAGATATCAAAATTAAAAAAGTTGTAGGTGTAAATGAAGATAAAACTTCATTAATTAAAAGAAGAAATCTAGAAATAAAAAACCTTTTTTCAAAACTAGGAATTTTTCTTATAGGATAATATGAAGATAGAAATTATAGCGTGTTTAAATGATAATTATAGTTATTTGATAGAAGATAAAAATACGAATATTATATCAATAATCGATCCATCAGATTTTAATGCGTGTGATAAAATAGTTAAAAAATATAAAAAATTAGATTATATTTTAAATACACACCATCATGCTGATCATGTTGATGGGAACCTGCAGCTTAAAAAAAAATATAATTCAAAAATATTAGGTTTTACTGGAGATAAAGATCGTATTCCTGGTATAAGTATCTTATTAAATGAAAATCAAAAGTTTAAAATCGGGAGTTTAGATTTTAAAGTAATATTTACTCCAGGACATACTAGTGGGCATATTGCATTTTTTTTTGAGGAGTCAAAAATTGTTTTTACCGGCGATACTTTATTTTCTTTAGGATGCGGTAGGGTTTTTGAAGGTACTTGTGATCAAATGTTTAACTCTATTAATAAACTTAAAAATTTACCTCCTGAAACTAAAGTTTATTGCGGACACGAGTATACCAAAAAAAATTCAGAATTTTGTTTAAAATATGATCCTAAAAATTTAAAGCTTATCGAAAAAATTAATTTAATTAGCTCACAGCGTAATAGGAATCTCCCTACGATACCGACAACTATTCAAGAAGAAAAAGAAACAAATATATTTTTAAGATGCAATTTGGCAGAGGTTAAAAAGGCTTTAAATATGAAAGATCAACCAGATCATGAAATATTTCATAAATTACGTGATTTAAAAGACACTTTTTAAGCTCAATAATCTTGACTTGTTTTTTATGGGGGATATATTGCGTGGAAACTAACAAATAAATTTTATGTCATTTGCAATTATTGAAACCGGTGGAAAACAATATAAAGTCTCTGCAAGTAAAATCATTGAGGTGGAAAAACTTAATGCTGAAGCTGGGAAAACAATTCAATTCAAGAAAGTTTTACTTTTAAAAGATGACAAAGGCACTGAAGTAGGAAATCCTAATATTAACGGTGCAATGGTTGAAGCTAAACTTTTAAGTAATGTAAAAGATAGAACAATTTTAGTTTTTCACAAAAGAAGAAGAAAGCACTCAAGAAAAAAAAATGGGCATAGACAGAGACATTCAAAAATTCAAATAACAAAAATTTTCTCTAAAGATGGAAAAATAATAGCACAAGCTGAGGCTAAGCAATCTACTACAAGACAAATAGATAAAGAAAAAGTCCAAAAAAAAATTAAAGTTAAACCAGTAGTAAAAAGTGCAAAAAAAAAATAGGAATTAAATGGCAACAAAAAAAGCAGGTGGATCATCTAGGAATGGACGAGATAGTAAAGGGCGAAGGCTAGGCGTCAAAAGATATGGGGATCAAATTGTTGTGCCTGGAAATATTATTGTTAGACAGAGAGGAACCAAAATTCACCCTGGTAACAATGTAAGCATGGGTAAAGACCATTCAATATTCTCTTTAGTTAAAGGAAAAGTTAAGTTCAAAAAATCAAAACTTAATAGAACTTTTGTTTCAGTAATTCCCAGTTAAGTATTAAACTTAATTAAATTAAATTAATTCCAAAATGAAATTTTTAGATCAAGCAAAAATTTATATTAAAGCTGGGGATGGAGGATCAGGCTCTGCAAGCTTTAGGAGAGAAAAATTTATTGAGTTTGGTGGACCTGATGGTGGAGATGGTGGTAACGGAGGTTCCATTATTTTTCAATCAGATAGAAATTTAAATACTCTCATCGACTATAGATATGCTCAACATTTTAAAGCTCAAAAGGGTGGACACGGAAGTAAAAGAAATAAAACTGGTTCAGGAGGTAAGGATTTAGTTTTAAAAGTTCCTGTTGGAACCCAAATTTATGAAGAGGACAATATTTCGTTAATTTATGATTTTACAAAAAATAAAGAGAGATTTCTTGTAGCGAATGGTGGTAAAGGTGGTTTGGGAAATGTAAGATTTAAGAGTTCAACGAACCGTGCTCCAAAAAAGAAAACTGAAGGAAAAAATGGCGAAGAATTTTGGATTTGGTTACAGCTTAAAGTTATTGCTGACATTGGTATAATTGGAATGCCAAACGCTGGAAAATCGAGTTTATTAGCTGCTTTGACGAGAGCAAAACCTAAAATTGCTAGCTATCCTTTTACTACGATAAATCCTAATTTAGGAGTTACTTATCATAAAAATAAAGAAATGACTCTAGCTGACATACCTGGTTTAGTAGAAGGAGCTCATAAAGGCATTGGATTAGGAGATAAGTTTTTAAGACATATTGAAAGATGCAAAGTCTTATTACATTTGATTGATCTTACTGAAAATGATTTAGTTAATAGTTATAGAAAAATAAAACAAGAATTAAGTGCTTATGATGAAAAAATGAATAAAAAAAGAGAGATAATTTTTTTTAATAAGTCAGATTTGTTAAGTAAAATTGATATAAATAATAAACTAAAGATTTTCAAGAATAAGATTGGGAAAAAATACGAGGTTATTTCTGTCTTTAAAAATGAAGATATAAAAAGAATAAAAGAAACTCTAATAAAATATGCTTGAAAATTCTAAAAAGATAGTAATAAAATTAGGATCATCAACTATTGTTGATAGCAAAGGACGTTTTAAGAATGAATGGATCAAAAGTCTTATTAAAGATATAAAAACTTACAAAAAAAATAAAAACTTTGTTATCGTATCATCTGGAGCTATTGCTCTTGGGCAAAAATACTTACGAATAAAAAAGAAAAAATTAAAAATTGAAATGAGCCAAGCAATTGCAGCTGTAGGCCAAATACATCTTGCTGGAGAATTTCAAAAAGTATTTGAGAAAAACTCTTTTAAAACTGGACAAATACTAATTTCTCTTGATGATACTGAGCAAAGAAGAAGAGCTTTAAATGTAAAGAGAACCTTCGAAAATTTATTTAAACTTAATGCAATCCCAATAGTAAATGAAAACGATACCACTGCTACATCTGAAATCAAGTATGGAGACAATGACAGATTAGCTGCAAGAGTGGCTCAAATAATAGGTGCGGATACATTAATAATATTATCAGATGTTGATGGCTTATATGATAATACAAAAAAGAAAAAATTGATTAAAGAAGTTAAAATTATTGATAAAAATATTTATTCATTGTCAGATAAAAAAATTAATAGTTATGGATCAGGAGGTATTGAAACTAAACTGGACGCAGCTAAAATTTGTATAAATTCAGGATGCAAAATGTACTTGGCTAATGGAAAAGTGAAAAATCCAATTAAGAATATGATTAAAAATAAAATTTTCACTTGTTTTATTCCAAAGCTGTCAACTTTAGATGCTAGAAAAAAATGGATCATAAGCTCTTTAAATTCATCAGGAAAAATTTATATTGATATGGGTGCTGCCAAGGCTCTAGCAAATGGAAAAAGTTTGTTGGCTGCAGGAATAACTAATGTTAGTGGTAAGTTTAATAAAGGCGAAAATATATTAATAGTAGATCAAGACGATAATCATTTAGCCAGAGGATTATCTTCATTTAGTTCTATAGAAATCAATAAAATTAAAGGTATGCAAAGTTCAATACTTGAAAAAACTTTAGGTTATTCAACTAAATCGGAAGTGGTGCATAAAGATGATATGGTAAAATTATAATATGAATTATTTAAACAAAATTGGCGAAAATTCAAAAAAGGCCTTTAAAAAAATCAAAAACCTTGATCACAAAATCGTTAAAAAAGTTTTAAATGATTTTGATCAAAATATAAAAAAAAATAAAAATTTAATCATCAATGCAAATCAAAAAGATGTTAAAAATGTAAAAAGAAAACATCTAATCGACAGATTAATACTAAATACTAAAAGAATTGAAGGAATAAGGAACTCTATACATGAAATAATAAAATTTCCAAATCCTGTGGGAAGAGTTATTGAGACTTGGAAAAGACCAAATAATCTTTTAATCAAAAAAGTTTCTATACCAATTGGAGTTATAGGTATTATTTATGAAAGTAGACCAAATGTAACAGCTGATGTAGCTGCATTATGTTTTAAATCTGGTAATTGCGCAATTTTAAGAGGAGGCACAGAAGCGTTTAATTCGAACATTACTTTAGCAAATTTATTTAGAGATTCATTGCACACAAATCGTGTAGATAAAAATTCTTTACAATTTATTGAAAAAAAAGAACGAAAAGTGGTCGATTATATCCTTTCAAAAATGAATAATTATATCGATGTAATTGTACCAAGGGGTGGAAAAAATTTAGTAAGAAAAGTTCAAAAAATTTCTAATGTTCATGTGATAGGTCATTTGGAAGGTTTGTGTCACATTTATTTAGATAATAATGCAAGTTTGGATATAGCAAAAAAGATCATTATAAATGCTAAAATGAGAAGAACCAGTATTTGTGGAGCATTAGAAACTTTGCTGGTAAATGATAAATTGCCAAAGACATATTTAATATCAATAATAAATAAACTTGAAGAGTCAGGTTGTGAAGTTAGAGTAGATAAAAAGATTAATAAGTATTTTCGAAATAGATTTAAATTAGCTAAAGAAAGTGATTGGAAGACTGAATATCTAGACTCCATCTTATCAATAAAAAGTGTTAAAAATGTAAACGAAGCCGTAAATCATATTTTAAAATATGGTACGATGCATACTGACTCAATTATTACTAAGAATTCAAAAATAGCTAAATATTTTTTAGAAAATGTAAATAGTTCTATTGCAATGCATAATGTGTCTACTCAATTCGCAGATGGGGGTGAGTTCGGATTCGGTGGTGAAATTGGGATTTCAACGAGTAATATGCCACCTAGAGGTCCTGTCGGTGTAAATCAACTTACATCTTATAAATATGTTGTCACAGGTAAAGGCGTTATCAGAAAATAACATATGATTAAGTACAAAGAAAATATAGGTATCTTTGGAGGATCTTTTGACCCTCCGCATAGTGGTCATCTCTTAATTGCTAAACACAGTATAAAAAGATTAAAGTTAAAAAAGCTTTATTGGCTTGTGACAAATAAAAACCCTTTAAAAGAAAAAACTTTTTTTTCTCTTAATGATAGGGTAAAAAAATCAAGGAAAATCGCAAAAAATGAAAAAAAAATTTTTGTGAAATTTTTAGAAAATAGAATAAAATCTAATAAGACTATTAAAACCCTTGAATACTTTGTAAAAAATAATAAAAAAACTAATTTTTTTCTGATAATTGGTTATGATAATCTTATTAACTTTGACAAATGGAAAGACTGGAAAAAAATATTAAAATTATGTAAACTGGTTGTATTTTCAAGAAAGGGTTATAAAAAAAAATTGAAAAAAAAAGAAATTTTAAATTCTTTGCAAGATAAACAGGTTATATTTGTTAAAAATTTTAACGTTAAAATCTCTTCTTCACAATTGAGAAATTATTATTATGGATAATTTTTGATGCAAATATCTGAAATTAAAAAGTTTATTGAAAAAACGCTCGATGAAAATAAAGCACAAAATATTTCTACTATAGATTTGAGAAAAAAATCATATATTGCAGATTATATGATAGTAGCTTCTGGAACCTCATCAAGACATCTACAGGCATTATCAGAAATTCTTCTCACAAAATTAAAAAAAAATGGAGTAGAAAATTGTAGAATTGAAGGCAAAGATAGCAAAGATTGGAAATTAGTGGATGCTATAGATATTATTGTTCACATTTTTCACCCAGATAAAAGAGAATTTTACGACATTGAAAAAATGTGGTCAGAACCGATACCTAAACAAAAAGCAATAATATGAAAAAAATATTTTTAATAATTGGAATATCTTTTTTTATTACATCGAATTCTAGTTCGAGTAATTCAGAAAAATTATACGAAAAAATTGATTTGTTTGGTGAGGTTATTGAAAAAGTAAAAGATAATTATGTTGATGAAATTGACCAAGCTGAGGTAATGGACTCAGCAATAAATGGTGTCCTACAGTCTCTTGATCCTTATTCGGCATATATGAGCCCAGAACTTTTCAATGAAATGCAAACGGATACTAGAGGTGAGTTTGGTGGTTTAGGAATTGAAATCGGAATGGAGGCTGGTGTAGTAAAGGTGATTTCACCAATTGATGATACTCCAGCTTCAAGGGCGGGAATAAAATCAGGAGATTATATTGTTAAGATTGATGAAATACAGGTTCAAGGTAAAACTTTAATGGAAGCTGTTAAATTGATGAGGGGTAAAGTTGGAACTAGTATTAAATTAACAGTTAGAAGAAAAGGAACTAAGAAAGCTTTAGAATTTAAAATAAGAAGAGAGGTAATTGAAGTTCAATCTGTTGATGCAAAAATACTAGGAGATAAAAAAAAGATAGGGTACATAAGACTTAAATCTTTCAATGAAAATAGTGATAAGCAATTTATAAAGAATATTAAATCTTTTGAAAAGAAAGAAAAACCAATCGGATATATAATTGATCTAAGAAATAATCCTGGAGGACTTTTAACACAAGCGATTAGTATAACTGATTTTTTTCTTGAAGATGGTGAAATTGTTTCTACTAAGGGAAGAAAATCATCAGAAACCAGAAAGTTTTTTGCTAGAGCCGGTGACGGTATTAATGGAAAACCGGTAATTGTAATGATCAATAATGGATCAGCATCAGCATCTGAAATTTTTGCAGGCGCCTTGCAAGATCACAAGAGAGCAATTGTTCTTGGTGAAAACACTTATGGTAAAGGTTCAGTACAATCTATAATTCCCCTGAGAAATGGTGGAGGTATGAGATTAACTATTTCAAAATATTATTTACCATCTGGTAAATCTATTTCTGAAGTCGGTGTTACACCAGACATAATTTTAGAAGAGTCGGGGGATAATTTTGTTATAAATACAGAAACTGATAATCAACTAAATTATGCGATTAAACTGTTCACATCTTGATAAATGGATAAAAAAAAATTACCTTTACGAATGGGTGTTGGTGTTGTCGTGTTAAACTCTAAAAATAAAGTTTTTGTTGCAAAACGTAAAGACAATGCAGTGGATAAGTGGCAAATGCCCCAAGGTGGAGTAGATCAAAATGAAGACCTTGTATCAGCAATGAGAAGAGAGCTCGACGAGGAAACAAGTATAAAAAATATTTCTATATTAAAAACAATAGACAAATGGCTCGAATATGAATTACCTAAAAACCTAGTTGGAATAATATGGAAAGGTAAATTCAGAGGTCAAAAACAAAAATGGTTTATTGTAAAATTTTTAGGTGATGATAAAGAAATAAACATCGAAACGCAAAAGCCAGAATTCATAGAGTGGAAATGGATTAACGTTGAAGATTTACCAAAAGTTATTGTAGATTTCAAAAAACATGTTTATGAGGAGCTTGTTCCAGAAATAAAAAAAGTTATTGGCTAATATTTTTTAACCCCTCGATTTTATAAGAAAGTATATATTTTTCTTTATCGGTACAATCATCTAGGTTAAGATCTTTTGTTGCTTTATCAATTTGTTCTTGAATTTCATCTTTTGAAAATTCTTTAGAATTTTTCACTGTAGAAGATAAAATCAACAAGGTATCATTTGAAAACTCTACAATCCCCTCTTCTAAAAAAAACTTTTCTTTTTTTTGTGAACCAATTATCTCAACAAATCCTGGACGTAAAAAAGTAACAATAGGAATATGATTTTTTAATACACCCATTTCACCTTCAAAAGATGGTATTGTAACAAGGTTTGCTGAACCTTTAAAAATTATTTTTGCTGGACTTATTATCTCAACTTTAAAGTCTTCAGGCATTACTTTTGAGACTCTTTGTTTAATTTTTCTGCTTTTTCTACAACTTCTTCTATTGAGCCGACCATATAAAAAGCTGCTTCGGGTAAGTGGTCATATTCACCTTTACATATTGCATCAAAACCTTTTATCGTTGAGTCTAAATCTACCAATTTACCCGGAGAACCAGTAAAAACTTCAGCAACAAAAAAAGGTTGAGACAAAAATCTTTGAATTTTTCTTGCTCTAGCAACTGTTAATTTATCCTCTTCGGAAAGCTCATCCATTCCAAGAATAGCTATAATATCTTGTAAAGATTTATATGCCTGAAGAACACGTTGAACTTCTCTAGCTACTCTATAATGTTCTTCTCCGACGACTCTTGGATCTAAAATTCTTGATGTTGAGTCTAAAGGATCTACAGCTGGATAAATCCCAAGTTCAGCGATTTGTCTTGATAACACGGTTGTGGCATCCAAATGCGAAAACGATGTTGCGGGTGCTGGATCTGTTAAATCATCCGCTGGCACATAAATAGCTTGCACAGAAGTTATTGAACCTTTGCCGGTAGAAGTAATTCTTTCTTGTAAATTTCCCATATCGGTAGCTAGAGTTGGTTGATATCCAACTGCTGATGGTATTCTTCCTAAAAGTGCCGACACTTCTGATCCTGCTTGTGTAAACCTAAAAATATTATCTACGAAGAATAAAACATCCTGACCTTCTTTATCTCTAAAGTACTCTGCAACTGTTAACCCTGTTAAAGCAACTCTTGCTCTAGCGCCTGGTGGTTCATTCATTTGACCATAAACTAGTGCCGCTTTTGATCCATTACCCTCAGTTTTAATAACCCCTGACTCTATCATCTCGTGGTACAGATCGTTACCCTCCCTAGTTCTTTCTCCAACTCCCGCAAAAACAGAAAAACCACCGTGGGCTTTAGCAATATTATTTATTAATTCCATAATTGTAACTGTTTTACCTACTCCAGCTCCACCAAATAATCCTATTTTTCCACCTTTCGCATATGGTGCTAATAAGTCTATAACCTTTATACCTGTAACAAGTATCTCAGTTTCAGTGGATTGATCTGTAAATTTCGGAGCTGGGCGATGGATTGGCCATTTCTCTTTTGTTTTAACTTCGCCTTTCTCATCAATTGGTTGACCAATAACATTTATTATTCTTCCAAGAGTTTCGGGACCTACAGGAACGCTTATTGGGGCACCAGTATTTATAACTTGATCACCTCGTTTTAATCCTTCAGTTGAGTCCATGGCTATGGTTCGAACGCTATTTTCACCTAAATGTTGAGCAACTTCTAAAATTAACTTATTTCCGCTATTGGTTGCTTCAAGTGCTGTGAAAATTTCTGGTAGATCTCCATCAAATTTAACATCGACTACCGCTCCTATCAATTGTGTTATTACACCTTGTTTACTCATTATAAACTTTCTGCTCCCGATATGATCTCGATTAATTCTTTAGTTATTGATGCTTGACGACTTCTATTATAAGTAATCGTTAATTTTTCTACTAGATCCCCAGCATTTCTTGTCGCGTTATCCATTGCTGTCATTCTTGATCCTTGTTCGCTAGCAGCATTTTCTAATAGGGCTTTAAAAATTTGAGTAGAAATATTTTTTGGTAGTAAGTCCTCTAAAATTTCTTCCTCTTCGGGTTCATATTCATATAAATTACTTGTTTTACTTTCTTTTTGAGTTTCTAATTCAGTCACTGATTTTGCTACAGGAATAATCTGCTGCATTTGAGGAACTTGTGTAATAACATTTTTAAAATTATTAAAAAAGATAAAACATTTATCAAACTCATTTTTTTTAAAGTTTTCTAATACAAATTTTCCAATTTCATTCGCTTGACTGAACGAAACTTTTTTCACATTCTTAAAATTTCGCTTCTCAATTATAAATTTTCCATATTCTTTCTTTAATTGATCAAAACCTTTTGTTCCAACAGTAACTATTTTTAAGATTTTTTTTTCTGATAAAGATTGTTTAAAAAATTTTTTTGCCAACTTGCAGATATTTGTATTAAAACCACCACATAACCCTCTATCTGCTGTCATAACTAAACACAAGTAAGTTTTATCATTTCCAGTACCAACAAGTAGTTTTGAAGAATTTTCAGGATCGGCAACAGATTTTGTTAAATTTAAAATAATATTATGTATTTTGTCGCTATAAGGTCTTCCCTTTTCAGCATCATCTTGAGCCTTTTTTAGTTTTGCTGCAGCCACCATCTTCATAGCTTTTGTAATCTTTTGTGTAGATTTTACACTTTTAATTCTTTTTTTTAGATCATCTAAACTTGGCATTATTTTAAATCTTTTTTAATTTTTTCAATGATATTGATAAGATCTTTTTCGATCTTCTCATCTAATTTACCGCTTGTGTGAATGTTTTCAAAAATTTCAGGTTTATTATTTTTTATTTCTTCGATTAGTTTTTTTTCAAATGAATTTATCATACTTAAATCTAAATTATCTAGATATCCATTTACTCCTGAAAAAATTGTTACCACTTGTTCAGCTACAGTAAGTGGGGAGTATTGATTTTGTTTTAAAAGCTCTGTTAATTTTGAACCTCTATTTAATAATTTTTGTGTTGATGCATCCAAATCTGATCCAAATTGTGCAAAAGCAGCCATTTCTCGGTATTGGGCTAATTCTAACTTTATCGATCCCGCCACTTTCTTCATTGCTTTTGTCTGTGCTGCAGATCCTACTCTAGAAACAGATAAACCAACGTTTACAGCAGGTCTTATACCTTGGTTAAATAACTCTGTTTCAAGAAAAATTTGGCCATCTGTAATTGAAATCACGTTTGTAGGAATATAAGCGGAAACATCGCCAGCTTGTGTTTCAATTATTGGAAGTGCTGTTAGTGAACCACCACCTTTATCATCATTTAATTTCGCAGCCCTTTCAAGTAATCTACTATGTAAATAAAAGACATCACCAGGATATGCCTCTCTGCCTGGTGGTCTTCTCAATAATAAAGACATTTGTCTATATGCAACTGCTTGTTTCGAAAGATCATCATATATTATTAAAGCATGCATACCATTGTCTCGGAAGTATTCACCAATAGTGCAACCTGTATAGGGAGCTAAAAATTGTAAAGGTGCGGAGTCGGATGCCGTCGCAGAAACGACTGTTGTATATTTCATCGCACCTGCATCTTCTAATGTTTTTACTATTTGAGCAACGGTAGATCTTTTTTGACCTATAGCGACATAAACACAATATAATTTTTTAGACTCGTCATTCGATTCATTAACAGCTTTTTGATTAATTATTGTGTCAACAGCGACCGCTGTTTTACCTGTTTGTCTATCTCCGATTATCAATTCTCTTTGACCTCGTCCGATTGGAATAAGGCTATCTATAGCCTTCAGACCTGTTTGCATTGGCTCATTGACTGACTTTCTTGGAATTATTCCTGGGGCTTTAACTTCGACTCTCTGTCTTTTTACTTTAGTAGGTAGTGATCCTTTTCCATCTATAGGATTGCCTAATCCATCAACAACTCTTCCTAAAAGTTCTTTTCCAACTGGAACATCAACAATAGATTTAGTTCTTTTAACTATGTCACCTTCTTTAATTTCTCTATCGTCACCGAATATTACTATTCCAACATTATCACTTTCTAAATTTAGTGCCATTCCTTTTGAGCCATCTTTAAACTCAACCATTTCTCCTGCCTGAACATTATCTAGTCCGTATACTCTTGCTATACCGTCACCAACAGATAGTACCTTGCCAACCTCTGAAATTTCAGCTTTTTCACTGAAATTTTTAATTTGTTCTTTTAGTAATTTAGTTACTTCTGAGGGATTTATTTCCATTTTAATTTTCCAGCATTAATTTTTCGTATTTTCTTAATTTATTCTTAATCGAAGAGTCTATCATTAAACTACCAATTTGAATTTTAAAACCACCAATCAAACTTTCATCTATTTTATAATTCAAATTGATTGAGGAGTTTAAAACCGATGAAAGCTCTCCATTCAATTTTTTTATTTCATTTTCTGATAGCTTTTTTGATGATATTATTGAAGCAGAAACTTCTTTATTTTCAATTGATACTAATTTGATAAAATTATCAATAATTCTTTCTAAAAAAAATATTCTTCTTTTCTTAACTAATAAATTCAAAAAGTTTTCTAAATTTTTTGGAGCCTGTAACATTCCAGATATTTTTTTTAAAACCAAAGATTGTTCTTGAATATTTTTAGTAGGATTTTGAATGAAATTTTTGAAATCCTTATTTTCTCTATATATTTTTAAAAGTGTTATTAACTTCTCATTAACGACTTTTAATTCAGAATTCTCTTTTGATACTTCAAACAAAGCAAGCGCGTATCTGCCAGCGGTCTCAGATGAGAATGATTTATTTGTAGTCAATTTAATACCTATAAGAGTTCTAGATTAAAAATTGTTTCGTACCATATGAAATAATCGTCTTCAAGGTGCTTTACTGTAATTTAAACAAAATTAACTGGGTCAACATCAACCGTGAGTTTAATTTTAGGGGAGATTTTGAGGCTATCCAAGCATTTCTCAAGAAGCTCTTTATTTTCTTTTCTTTGGTCGGTTTTTATTAACAATCTGGTTCTAAAATTTTTTCTCACTTTATGTAATGGAGAGTCGACTGGTCCTAAAATTTCTAAATTGGTTTTTTTCAAAATTTCATTTTTTATTTCTTGAGCTCCCCTGAAACTATTCTCTTTAATTTTTGACGATACAATAATCGAAATAAGTTTTTTAAATGGAGGTAAATTATTTTTTTTTCTAATCTTAAGTTCATTTTCTAAGAAATCAGTTGGATTATTTTTAACTAAATCTTGAAGTATTTCATTTGTAGGAGTAATTGTTTGATAAATTATTTGCGAGTCTGATTCAAATCTTCCTGCTCTTCCACTTAATTGATTATATAATTGTATATTTTTTTCTGTTGATCTTAAATCAAAACCTCTTCCAGAGAAATCTGCATCTACAACTACGATGCAGTTTAATTTTGGAAAATTAAAACCTTTTGAAATCATTTGAGTCGCAACTAAAATATTAATTTTATTTTTTTCAATTTCTCTTAACATTTCAATATTAGTTTTATTCTGAGTTAAATAATCGCTGGAAATAATCTTTATTTTTTTATTGGGAAATTTTTTTTTAACTTCTTCAAATATTTTTTCTACTCCTGGGTTAAACATTTTAAAATCACACGA
>MDSZ01192955.1_pt1 | contig 15792 bp, 21 predicted proteins | sample 811201 | NCBI WGS metagenome assembly MDSZ01 (sample SAMN05326647, study PRJNA326480) | marine metagenome | isolation source: seawater | place: Indian Ocean: North | collected 2010
ATGACTGTGGATGGTAAAAAACTTGAGCTAGGTAGTGCTGGTAGAAAAGGTACTTCGGATTTACTCAAAAATTTAGAAAAAAGATATGGTGTAAAAACTCTAGGTTTCTTTATAGCTGATGGTTCACATCAGTGGAGAGGTAAGCTTGAGCATGTATACTTTGAGAAAAATCCTGAGGCATACTACTTAGATGATGATTTCAAAAAAGCAGTACAAAAAGAATACACTAAAAATAAATGTGTACAATTTTCTGATACTTTAGGGTACAATGAGTTCTTCCTAGTTAAAGGTGGTAAAGCTTTAAACACTGATGCTGATGAGTTTACTCCAGCTGAAAATGCAACAAAAGGTCAGCTTAGTCAACAGTTCAAAAAGTTCAGTAAGTCTAAGAAAAATAACAAAACACTTCTTACAAACTTCGGTAAAGCTGTCGCATAATATGTATAAATACTATTATGGCAACACTAACTACAAACAAAAACTATCTTAGCCCAGTAGGGTTCTCATTCAAGATTGATAGCACAACATATCCAAACTTGGAATACTTTTGTGTTGGTGCTACATTACCAGGTTTAAGTTTATCATCTGTACCTGCTCCGTATCGTGGAGTTAACTTAGATTTTACAGGTGATAGATTAGCATTTGAAGATTTAGCTATCCGAGCAAATATTACAGAAAACATGGAGAACTATATCGAAACATTTGATTGGATGCATAACCTATCTCAGACAACTAATGCCGAAGGATTTAAAGCTGATGCTACTTTACTTGTACTTACATCACATAATAATGTAATCAAACAAATTAAATTTAAAGATGTATTTCCAACAAGTTTAAGTACAGTAGAATTTGATGCCCAGGCTGATACTGTAGAATATGTACAAATGGATATATCATTTGCTTATACAAACTTTGAATTTATAACTTAAATTTTACATATACCCAAAAATGTGGTATAATATTATATTATGAATAATTTACAACAAATCTTAGAAATGTGGAAAAAAGACTCAGTCATAGATGAGTTAAAACTTGATGAGTCATCAAGAAACTCCGCAAAGCTCCATGGTAAATACTTAGAAATATTATCAGTTAATCGTATGAAACTTAAAAAAGCTGATAATGAATTTAAGGTACTACTTAAGAACAAATGGCTACATTATAATGGTAAGTTGAGCCAAGAAGAAATAGATGAGTTAGGATGGTCATATGACCCACTTAATGGACTAACAATTCTTAAAGGAGATATGGATAGATTTTACGATTCCGACCCACATATACAGGAACACAAAGCCAAGATACAATACTTGGAAGAAGTATGCGATACTCTAAAAGAAATACTTGAGAATATTAAATGGCGACACCAGACTATAAAGAACATGATTGAGTGGCGCAAATTTACAAGTGGAATATAGAATACATCAACACCGTTTCGAAACATTTAACCGTTATTATGATATAGTAAGGGAGGCCATGAATTACCTTGGTCATACTGAGACTAAGAAAGCTGCTGATATAAATTTCTTTAATCATATTGCAATAAATGAACCTGATGCTATTGTCTTAAAACCCACTGCTCCTACCTCAAAACATTTTGCCCTTGATAGATATGGATATGCAAATAGTTCTGAACTTGCATTCAAAGAACCAGTACTAAACGAAGATATAGAACAAATGGACTGGGCAAGTATTATTGAAATGCGAGCAAACAAATGTAATAAATGGGACGACTCTATATTATTAAAATGGGAAACAGGTAAAAATATACCAGATGACCATATACTTTTGATATGTCAAATGCCTGATGATGAAACTGTAAAAGGCTTTGGTTTTGGTAGACATTTTGAGAAAGTTAATGATATAGCAATAAAGCTTAATAGTTTAAATGAAAACTTTATAATTAAAATGCATCCTAGATGGAAAGCAAGAACACCATACGAAAATGATTTACTTAAAAGTTGGAAAGATAAAAATATTGATGTAAGAATGGGTTACGAATCAATACACGATTATCTTAAGAAAGCAAGAATAGTAATAGTGGATAATAGTACATCAGGTATAGAAGCATTAATGCATGAGGTACCGGTTATATCTTACGGGTGGCCAGAGTATCATTGGGCTACCGAAAAACTTCAAACACTGACTCACTTAGAAAGATTGGTCAAAGATACAACATGGCATAGAGCAATGTATGCTAAAATGTTTACTGAATGGTATATAAATCACTATCTTTGTAGAGATATAAATACTACAGTAAAACGATTGAAAGTATTATTATAATGGAAACTATAAAAGTAAAAAAGCTTAACGAAGTTTTTATGCATATTGATTGCGAAGCTAGTGTAGAGCGTGAATTATCTGACCACTTTTGTTTCTTTGTTCCGGGATACAAATTTATGCCTGCATATAAAAATCGTATGTGGGATGGAAAAATTAGATTATATGACGCTAGAAGAAAGACTTTATATGGTGGATTATATAATTATTTAGCTGAGTTTTGTGAACTGCGGGATTATACCCTAAAAGAGGAAATAGGCAAAGGTCAAACCCCTATAAACAAAGGGTTTCAAGCTGACATAAAACCGCTTTTGGCACAAATAAGCCTTTCTGTGAATGGAACTGATATATTACCCAGGGATTACCAATTAAGTGCACTCTCGCAGTGTTTATCGACTAGGAAACAGCTATTATTGTCCCCAACTGGGTCCGGAAAGAGTTTAATCATATATTTACTGATGCGACATTACCTAGAAACTGACCCTAGTCAAAAAATACTTATAATAGTACCAACAGTATCTCTAGTGGAACAAATGTATTCTGATTTTGATGACTATAGCTCTAAAGAAGATTGGAATGCAAGTGAATGGTGCAGAAAGATACATGGTGGTACTGAAAAAGGTCCTATATCTGAAAGGTGTGTTATATCTACATGGCAATCAATCTATAAAAAACCAGCTGCTTGGTTCCAACATTTTGGTATGGTAATAGGAGATGAAGCCCATCAGTTTAAAGCAAAGTCACTGACATCTATAATGGAAAAATGTGTTAATGCTGAGTATAGGTTTGGAACAACTGGTACATTAGATGGAACACAAACTCATCAGCTAGTACTAGAAGGATTGTTTGGTCCAGTATATAAAGTCACTACAACAAAAGAACTTATAGATAAAGAAACACTAAGTAAGTTAGATATAGATATACTTCTTTTAAAATATAAAGATGAGATATGTAAAGATGTATCGCAGAGAAAATACCAGGAGGAGCTAGATTTTATAGTTAAGTATCAGCCTAGAAATAATTTCATATCTAATCTTGCCATAGACCAAAAAGGTAATACATTGATATTATTTAACTATGTAGAGAAACATGGTAAACCCTTGCATAGTTTATTACAGGAAAAAGTTAAAGGTGATAGAAAGTTATTTTATGTATCTGGAGAAACTGATGTTGATACTAGAGAACAGATTAGAAGTATCACGGAGAGAGAAAAGAATGCTATCATAGTTGCAAGTATAGGTACCTTTTCTACAGGAATAAATATTAAAAGACTACATAATATTATATTTGCTTCTCCATCTAAAAGTCAGATACGTGTATTGCAATCGATTGGAAGAGGGCTTAGGAAATCTGATAGAGATACAAAGATTTATGATATAGCTGATGATTTACACTGGAAAAGTAAAAAGAATTATACGTTAAATCATGCTGCTGAAAGAATTAAAATATATAGTAAAGAAAAGTTCAATTACAAACTTTGGGATATAAATATATAAAGATATGAAAGAATTAGACGTTAGACATTTTAAACTTGTGAACGGAGATGATATCATTGCTCTTGTTGCTGATAGGAACGATGATAATATTATAATAGAGAGACCTGTGATTGTAAGTAATACACTGCTCGGTGGATTTCAGTTTGCACCATGGTTTCCATTTTCAAACAACAAGAACTATAAGATACTAAAGTCTAGTATAGTAGAGCATGTTGGCGTAGCCGAAGAAGTGAAGGAAACATACGTTAAGTTTGCTCTAAAATTAAAAGAAAAGATAACGATGCCATCTACTAAATCTGATATAGAACTCCTTGAGGAGTACGAGGATAAACTAATCAATCAGATGGCTGAGGATGGATTTATTCCAGAGGATAAGACTAAAAAGACTATACACTAAAATTGTATATTCCCCTCCTCCGGGATACTATAATATTATACCACATAAAATGCTTCGTGTAAACAACTTTCTTAAAAAATATTTTTGTTTACAATTGACTGAAACTGTGGTATAATAATACATTATGGAGAAATAAATGACTAAAGCAAAAAACAAAGCACACTATGTCAACAATAAAGAATTCTCTGAGGCTGTCTTTGACTATGCAGTCCAGGTTAAGGAAGCCAGAGAATCATCAAAAGATATTCCTAAAGTAACTGATTATATAGCTAGATGTTTTATTAAGATAGCCGAAGGCCTATCCCATAGACCTAACTTTGTAAGATATACTTATAGGGAAGAAATGGTTATGGATGCGGTAGAAAATTGTTTAAGAGCCATAGGTAATTACAATATTGAAACTGCTACTCGGACTGGAAAGCCAAATGCATTCAGTTACTTTACTCAAATATGTTACTATGCATTTATCAGAAGAATAACAAAAGAGAAAAAACAACAAGACATTAAATTTAAGTTCATTGAGAAAATGGGTATTGATGATTTTGTTGCTATGGGTATGGACGAAGCTGGAGCTGAAGAAACAGCAGCTTATGTTGATACACTACGTCAAAGAATAAGTGCTGTAAGAACAAAAGATACGGCAATTAAAACTTTTGCAAAGGAAGAAAAGGAGAGAGAAAAATTAGAACTCTTTATGAAATCATGAAAGCATTATTATTTTGGATTATAGACTGTTGGCGATTAATTATGGATAATAGGTTCAATCCTTTAAGACATATTAAAGACCCATCGATACAAGGTTACTTTACAGTTGTTTTATTCTTAATGTGGTCGTGTTACTTTGGTATTGTAGCTGCATACTATATGTCTTGGTTAGGTTATAGTATCGTTACATCAATCTGGGTACACATGGCTGTGGTTATACCTATTATGATTACAAATGTAGTCTTTAGGAATGCTGAAAAGAATGGTGGAAACTGGGTTAGTGACTATCGTCGTGAGCAAGAATGGAAAAAAATATATACACCTGGTAAGAGAAAGACTAACGGGTCGTTTGATTTAGGAGACAAATGAAGGTAGCAATATTAAACGACACTCACTGTGGTGTCAGAAACTCTAGTGATATATTCTTAAACTATCAGGATAGATTTTATACAGAGATATTTTTTCCTTATCTAAAAGAACATGGCATTACTCAAATATTACATCTCGGTGATTATTACGAACATAGGAAATTTGTCAATTTCAAAGCGCTCAATGCTAACCGTAAACATTTTCTTGAGCCGATGCGTGACCTTGGTATTACTATGGATATTATTCCCGGAAACCATGATGTATATTTCAAGAACACTAACGAGCTATGTTCTCTCAAAGAACTTCTCGGACACTTTACATCAAACGTTAATATCTGTATGGAACCAACTGTACTTGATTATGATGGACTTGGAGTTGCTGTTATTCCCTGGATAAACAATGGTAATTACGAGGAGTATGTTAAGTTTGCTCAAAACTGTGGTGCACCTATTCTTGGAGCCCACCTAGAGCTTAAAGGTTTTGATATGATGGCTGGGATGCCTAATCCACATGGTATGAATGCTGATATATTCTCAAGGTTTGAGATGGTACTATCAGGTCACTTTCATACTAAGTCAAAAAAGGATAACGTAACTTATCTTGGTTCTCAGATGGAATTTACATGGGCTGATGTTGATGACCCTAAGTATTTCCATATATTAGATACTGAAACAAGAGAGATTACACCTGTTAGGAATCCTATAACTATGTTTAAGAAAGTTGTGTATGATGATAGTAAAACTGATTATGATAAAGTTGACGTTTCACAGTATGCAAATAAATTTATAAAATTAATTGTTTTGAAAAAAGATAACCTCTATATGTTTGATAAATTTATAGATAGGTTGCAAAATGTAGATACATATGAACTTAAGATAGCTGAAAGCTTCGAAGAGTATCTGGGAGAAAGCGTAGAAGACGAGAAAATATCCCTAGAAGATACTACTGAACTTTTGGATTCGTATGTTGAAGCAGTTGATACTGACCTAGATAAGGAACATATAAAGGTTGAGCTAAGAAAGTTATATACTGAAGCTCAGAATTTGGAAGTAGTATGATACATTTTAAATCGTGTGAGTGGAAGAATTTCCTCTCCACCGGTAATGACCCTATAAAAGTTCAGTTGGACCGGTCACCAACTACTCTCATTGTTGGACAAAACGGAGCAGGTAAATCTACATTATTAGATGCATTATCTTTTGCTTTATTTGGTAAACCACATAGAGATATTAAGAAAGAACAAATGATTAACAGCATAAATAAAAAAGGTGCTGTAGTTGAAGTTGAGTTTAGAGTTGGTGTTGCTGACTTTAAAGTTGTTAGAGGTATAAAACCAAATAAGTTTGAAATTTGGCAAAATGGTAATTTAATAAACCAGGCATCAAACGTTAGGGATTATCAAAAGTTCCTAGAGCAAAATATACTTAAGCTTAATCATAAGTCTTTTCACCAGGTTGTAGTTCTTGGTAGTAGTTCATTCATTCCATTTATGCAGTTACCAGCATGGTCACGAAGAAATATAGTAGAAGACCTTTTAGATATCAGCATATTTGCAAAGATGAATATGTTGCTAAAAGAAAGAAACAATAAGATAAGAGACCAACTATCTGATATAAACCATCAGATTGATATATGTAAAACTAAGATTGATGCACAAACAAAATATATAAAAGGTTTACAAGAACTGAATGCTGACCAGATAGAAAAGAAGAAAGATAGTATCGAAGTTCATAAGATAGAAATCAATAAACTATTTGAAGAAAGTAAAAAACTTGGTAAGAATCTTTCTGCTTCAATTACAGCCGAAGAGAAACAAAGCAATCACCTAGTTAAAAAAATATCTCAGTTGGACTCGTATGATATATCATTCAACCAAAAGATAAAAGATATGGTTGCTGAAAGTAGGTTCTATGAAGAAAATGATAATTGTCCAACCTGTGAACAAGAGATTGATGAAGAACTTAAATCTCAAAAGATACAAGCTGTGAAGCTCAAGGCTAAAGAAGTGCAGGATGCTAAAGAAGATTTACAAAAAAATATCAAAGAGATTAGAGCGGAGCAATCTCAATCTTCTAATAATTTAAATAAGCTAAGACAGAAACAACAAAAGATTAATAGTAATAACGATTCGATAGCTTTACTTCAAAAAGAAGTTGATAGAATACAAAATGAGATTAATAATTTACAAGGACAGTCTGGAGATGTTTCTAAAGCAAAGAGAGAATTAAACTCTTTTAGAAAAAAGAAAGATAAATCTACAGAAACAAAACTTTCTTATGTTGAGGAAAGAACATACAATGAAGTAATCGGAGAGATGCTGAAAGATACGGGTATAAAAACTAAAGTAATAAAACAATACTTACCTGTTATGAATAGATTAATTAATCAGTATCTTCAAGTATTAGACTTTTTTGTATCATTTCATCTTGATGAAAACTTTAATGAAACTATTCGTTCTAGGCATCGTGATAGTTTTAACTATGCCTCGTTTTCAGAAGGTGAGAAACAAAGAATTGACTTATCATTACTATTTACATGGAGGCAAATTGCTAAGATGAAAAATAGTGCATCATCAAATCTATTAATACTAGATGAAACGTTTGATTCGAGTTTAGATTTTGATGGCATTGATAATTTAACTAAAATATTAGATACTATGGACGATGGAAGTAATGTTTTCATTATATCCCATAAGGGAGATGTTTTAGAGAATAAGTTTAGGAATAGAATTGAGTTTTTCAAGGATAGAAACTTCTCTAAAATTAAGTAATGTAACATTTGTGTAAACAATGTAGTTATACTATTTACATTTACTGGTAGCTGTGGTAAAATAGCAGTTATAAATTAAATTAATGATAAGGAGTAAAATTACATTATGAAAATATCGTCTAAAATGATCTTAACTGAGTTGGTTAAAAGATATCCCGACCAATCCCAGTTTCGTAAACAACAAATAGTGGATACTGGTAAGTCACTAGGTTACTCAGGTAAAGACTGGTACCCTTTAATGACTAAAGAAAATAGAGTTAAAATTGGTACATATGACCTTGCTGGTTTGATTGAACCAATCTTGGCTGCTCAAGCTCCAGTAGTAAATACTGTAGTTACACCAAAGGAAACTGCTACTATGCAATCAATAGTGAATGAAGAAAAAACATTTGCTTCAGTTGACCCAAGCTTCGTACCTTGGGGTTCATACCATGACATTGTTAAAATAGTCAAGTCTGGTATGTTTTATCCTACATACATATCTGGGTTATCAGGTAATGGTAAAACATTCATGGTTGAGCAAGCTTGTGCTAAGCTCGGCAAAGAATTCATCAGAGTTCAAATCAACCCTGAAACTGATGAGGATGATTTGCTTGGTGGCTTTAGGCTAATCAATGGTGAAACTGTTTTCTCTAAAGGACCAGTTCTTAAAGCCATGGAAAATGGTGCAATCCTTTTATTGGACGAGATTGATAGAGCAACCAACAAGATTATGTGTCTTCAAGGTATCCTCGAAGGTAAGCCTGTATTAGTTAAGAAAACAGGTGAGGTTGTAAAACCATCCGAAGGATTCAATGTTATAGCAACTGCTAACACAAAAGGTAAAGGTTCCGATGATGGAAGATTTACTGCAGCTTCTATAATTGATGATGCTTTCCTAGAAAGATTTACAGTATCAGTTGACCAAAAGTTCCCTACTGTAGTTACTGAAAAGAAAATTGTTTTAAAGCACATGGATAAGTTTGGTAAAACAGATGATGACTTTGCTGATAAACTAGTTAACTGGGCTGACATCATAAGAAAAACTTTCTATGATGATGGTGTAGATGAAGTTATCTCTACAAGAAGGTTATGCCACATAGCACAAACTTTCTCAATCTTTGACAACAAAGAGAAAGCAATCGATTTATGTATCTCTAGATTTGATGAAGATACTAAAGCAGCTTTCTTGGATTTATACTCTAAGATTGATGCTGACCCACAGGTCTTCAACAAACCAGATGTTGAAGAAGTAACTGACCAACCGGAGGATTTACAAGATGAATTTGAATCTTAAGGATTTATCTTCCGTACAAATCATAGACGAAAAACCATTTCTATTTCATAGGAATGGTTTCGTTATTGATGGTAAAACTATGAAAAGGTGCGGTTGGAAAAATAAGAATGGTTATACTTTCTTTGGCAATCAACAGTCACTACATAGGTGGATGATACGAGTATTTACTGACTGGGGTAAACAACCTACGCCAAAAAACTTTCCTGGTGGTTATAAAGCCTGGAAACAATTAAATGGTGAAGAAAGAATGAATTTCTATTGGGACTGGGGTGTAGCCGACCATGTACGTGGTTTGTCCAATGGAAATGGTATTGATAATTTACAATTTTTATCAGGAAAAGAAAACTCTAAAAAAGGTAATAAAATAGATGAATAAACCAAACTACAAGTTTAGCGAAGGAGCAATCATAAAAGAGCTCCAGACCTATATTGATAAAACTTATGATGGACATTACTCTAAGAATAAGTTTCAATCGACTGAATTTATTTCTGACTGTGGTCATGGTATTGGTTTCTCTATCGGAAACATACTTAAGTATGCTCAACGATACGGAAAAAAAGGTACCACTGAAGACCATAGAAAAGATTTAATGAAGGTATTACATTATGCAATTATTGCTCTACATGAGCATGATAAAAAATAATTGTTTACATATGCCCGAATGTGTGGTATAATATACAATAAAGAAAAGGAAATATTATGATTATATCTGAAGAAACGTTAGAAGTTCTTAAGAACTTTGCGACAATCAATCCTAACATTGTATTTAAACCAGGGTTTCAACTTAAGACTATATCGGAAGCTAAAACTATTCTTGCATCATCAAAGATAGTAGAAGATTTCCAAAAAGAGTTCGGAGTCTATGACTTAAACGAATTCTTATCAGTTATGAATCTTATTGAAACTCCTCAACTGGACTTTGAAGAAAAGGCAGTGGTTATTAAAAATAATGTTGCTGGAGCTAAAGTACCAATTCAACAGTCAGTGAGATATTTTTTCTCTGACCCTGAAATACTTACAACTCCGCAAAAGGATATTCAAATGCCTAATGCAGAACTTGGTGTCAATATCGAAGAAGATGTATTAAATCAAATTCGTAGAGCCGCATCTGTACTAGGGCATAGTGAACTTTCAATCAAAGGTGATAATGGTGTTATCACAGCATCAGTAGTAGATACTAAAGATGCTACATCTAATCATTTTGAGATTGAGATAGACAGAGATAATTCATGTAAGAATGAATTTAACTTTGTGATTAGTATTCCTAACCTTAAATTACTACCAGGTGATTACTTTGTAAGTATATCTTCTAAGCTAATCTCTAACTGGACTAATAGTAATTATCCGGTGGAATATTTCATTGCACTTGAGAAAAACTCGGTGTTCAATGTATAAATATAATTACTTAAACATGCATGGGAGTAAATTATGGCAGAAGAAGTGAAAGCTAATGAACCTTCTCAACCAGAAGAAGTAGTTCAGCTATCATTACAGGATATCGCTACTTGTGTACAAATAGTTGACTTATGTTCTAAGAGAGGTGCCTTTGAAGGTGCTGAACTCGAAGTCGTAGGTGGATTACGCACAAGGTTGGTAAGTTTTGTCCAAGCAAATGGACCTAAAGACGAGCCTGCACCAAATGGTGAAGTACCTGAAGTTGAAGCTGAGCCGGTTGAAGACGGTAGTAATTAAACAAAGGGAGGGAGCAATTCCCTCCTTTATTTTTGAGATTTTATATTATGAAAGAATACCTATGGGTAGAAAAGTATAGGCCACATAAATTACAAGATTGTGTTCTATCACCAGAATTATTAACAACATTCAAAAAGATTATTGCAACTGGAGAAATCCAGAATATGCTTTTTACAGGTACAGCTGGAGTTGGTAAAACTACAGTTGCAAAAGCATTATGCAATGAATTAGACCTTGATTACTTAATCATCAATGGTTCCGAAGAAGGTAATATTGATACATTAAGAAACAAGATAAAGCAATTTGCTAGCTCTGTATCTCTACAGGGTGGCTATAAAGTTGTCATATTAGATGAGGCTGATTACCTTAATCCTCAATCAACACAACCAGCATTACGTGGATTTATAGAAGAGTTCTCCGCTAACTGTCGGTTCATATTTACATGCAACTTTAAGAATAGAATTATAGAGCCTCTACATTCAAGATGTTCTGTTATCGAGTTCCTTATACCTAAAGCATTAAAGCAAAAGATGGCTGCAAAAATGATGGAGCGTCTAGGGTATATACTTACTAATGAAAGTGTAAGTTATGAAGAACCAGTTCTTGCTGAACTGATTATGAAATATTTTCCTGATTTCAGAAGAACTATAAATGAACTACAAAGATATGGTACATCGGGAACTATTGACTCTGGTATATTAGTCAATGTATCTGATATATCAATCCAATCATTAATGAATGCTCTAAAGATTAAAGATTTTAAAAAGATGCGTCAATGGGTTGCTGATAACATTGACATAGAACCAGCATCAATGTTCAGAAGTATATATGATAGTATGAATGAACATGTGGAACCATCTAGTGTTCCTCAGCTAGTTTTGATACTTGCTGATTATCAGTATAAGAATAGTTTTGTAGCTGACCATGAACTTAACATGGTTGCTTGTTTAACTGAAGTTATGGCAGGAGTAAAGTTTAAATGAAACATGATATTATAGTAAAACACTTTGGAGATAGAGTAGAGTATCACGTAGTGTTCATAGAAAATAGAGTTATAAAAGAAAGTAAAATCTTTATGTATAAAGAGGATGCTGAGAAATATATTAAAACATTAGAACAATGAGTCCATTTGATTATTTAAATTCTATAAATCTAACCAAGAAAGATATCATGGTAGATGACATATCAGAAAAAGAATATAATCCATTCATAATAAATCGTGGATTATCCTTTTTTGCTGATACAATTCTATATGCTAATGAAATGAACGTAAACCATCATATTGACAATCGTCTTCAATTTGATTTTTTTATAAATATTATTAACAAGAAAAAAAGATTTACTAAGTGGATTAAACCACAAGAGATTAGTAACCTAGAACTTATCAAAGAATATTATGGGTATAGCAATCAAAAAGCTAAGTCCGTTTTATCATTACTAAGTGATGAACAAATTGAAGAAATGAAACAAAGGATTTTTAAAGGTGGACAACGAAAATAATTCAGTAGCCAATTGGCAACCAAGTCAGATGCTAGAAGTGGTTCTTAACGAGCCAGATGATTTCCTAAAGATTAGAGAAACATTAACACGTATAGGTGTTGCATCGAGAAAAGACCAAAAACTTTTCCAATCCTGTCATATATTACATAAACAAGGCAGGTACTTTATAGTTCATTTTAAAGAACTATTTTTATTAGATGGAAAACCATCTAATTTATTAGAGAACGATTTACAACGTAGAAATACAATCGCTACATTACTAGCTGACTGGGGATTAGTCAATATCGTACAACCCGATATGGTGAAAGATGTTGCTCCCTTGAGACAGATAAAGGTAATACCTTTTAAAGAAAAGTCTCAATGGGAACTATGCCCTAAATATAATATTGGAAATAGTAATAATGCAGAAGGAAAAAACGAAAAAGAAAGAACAAGTTAATTATTTAAGAGAGTTTCATAGTTTTATGAAATCAGGCAGATTACATAAAGTATGTAAAGTTGCAGGAATTGCAAAATAGATAAAGAATTTATTTAAACTAGCACTTAAGCTTGTATAAATAATATAGAGAAATGCCGCATGGTGCGGGTTTCCAAATAACCTTGCTATTAAATAGGAGGAATATAAAATGGTAAGAAATACTTTGAACGTCCCACGTTCACTATTCGTAGGCTTTGAGCCTTTATTAGATGAGCTAGAGAGAATTCACTCTGCTGGCAAATCAGCCGAAAATAACTATCCACCTCACAATGTTGTGAAGATTGACGAGGAGAAGTTCTTGATAGAAATGGCTTTGGCCGGTTTCAAACAAGAAGACATCTCGGTCGAGGTCAAGGACGGGATATTAAAGGTAAAAGGAGAAATGCCTAAGGACGAACGTGAGTTTGCATATAAAGGTATATCGTCCCGCAAATTTGAGAAGAGCTTCCGCCTCTCAGAATTTGTCGTAATAGACGGTGCTGACCTTCAGGATGGAATACTCGTGGTTTACGCCAGGGTTGAACTCCCAGAAGAGAAGCGTCCTAGGAAGATTCAAATAGGGTCTGCTGGGGCATCAACAAAGAAACAGTTCCTTAAAGGGTAATTGTCAATTAGCGACACTCAGTAGATAAGTTAAAACTTTTTTACTGGAGATAAATCATGGCACAATTTAAAGCCTTTTTGGCTAAACATGATGATATCGCTACGACCTTAATTGACTTTTTTGAAGCAGTGACTATAGCAGTAATATGTATTGGTACGGCACCGTTTCTAATATGGATTAGTCAATTTTAGGTACTAACGATTTAGAGGGACTCGCAAAGGGTCCCTCATTTTTTGATTTACATTATTAGAAAAGTGTGGTATAATATATAGTATGTTAAATTTTTACACCAATGTCTCAAGATATGGTAATATGATTCTTTTACGTGGTTATGAAAATGGTAAAAGAATAGAAAAAAGAATCAAATACGAACCAATCCTTTTTACATCAACAAATCTTCCTACAGAGTGGAAAGCTCTCGATGGTACTCCTGTTGGTGTGGCAAATGCAGGTAAAAGATTTGAATCTATGCGTTCAGCAAATGAATATGTCCAAGCAAACAAACACGTAGCAGGTAAAAAGATTTATGGTAATACAAAGTATATCCCTGCATTTATTAATGACTACTATCCAGGTAAGATTGAGTTTGATAGAAATAAGATTAATGTTACCACAATAGATATCGAGGTTGCATCTGATGATGGTTTCCCAGAGCCAGATAAAGCTGACCATAAAATTATTTCTATTGCTCTTAAAAATAGTATAAGTGATACTTACTTTATATGGGGTCTAGGTGACTATGATGTAGATAAATCTATTATGAAAACACATAGAGTTATCTATCGTAAGTTTGAGCGTGAAGATGATTTACTTATTAACTTTATTACTCACTGGTCATCTGCTTCTAACTCACCAGATGTTGTCACAGGTTGGAATACAAGGTTCTTTGATATTCCTTATCTTGTAAATCGTATCAATAGAATGCTAGGTGAGTCATACGTCAAAAGATTAAGTCCATGGGGTATGATTGAAAAACATGACATTGTTAAAAAAGGTAGAAGTCAGCAAGCATTTGAGCTCAAAGGTATTGCTCAGTTGGATTACCTAGACTTATTTCAAAAGTTTGGTTATTCCTATGGACCACAAGAATCATATAAACTGGACCACATAGCAAATGTGGTGCTAGGAGAAAAGAAACTATCATACGAAGAATATAGTAACTTACATACATTATATCTTCATAACCATCAAAAATTCATTGACTATAATATTAAAGACGTAGAGTTAGTCGACAGGATTGAGGATAAGCTCGGTCTTATTACTCTATGTATGACAATGGCATACCAAGGTGGTGTGAACTATAATGATACGTTTGGTACAACAATGATTTGGGATACGATTATATTTCGAAGATTATATGCAAACAACATTGTTGTACCATTCCAAGAAGATAAAACAAAAACATTCTATCCAGGTGGTTTCGTAAAAGAACCACATATTGGATTACACGATAATATAGTTTCTTTCGATTTAAACTCTCTTTATCCATCTATCATTATGCAATACAATATGTCACCAGAGACAATAGCAAACGGAGAAGTTACACAGTTTAACATAGAGAATATACTTAATAAATCAGAAAGACCGAATAAAAAAGACAAAGCTCTAGCAGCAAATGGACAGTATTTCAACATAAATAAACAAGGGATAGTTCCTTACATAGTCGATGAAATGTACAAAGACCGTGTTGAGATTAAAAGGAGTATGATATCGGCTCAAAAGGAACTTCAGAAGGTAGATAAAAATGACAAACAAAAACTATACCAAATTGAACGAGACATTGCTATTAGAGAAAACCAGCAAATGGCTATTAAGATTCTCCTTAATTCTCTTTACGGTGCTCTTGGCAACAAATATTTTCGTTTCTTCGACCAACGAATCGCTGAGGCCATTACACTCACCGGACAGCTTACAATACGATGGGCCGAATATGCGCTCAATCGATATCTTAATCGAGTTATGCGAACAGAGAAGTGGAAAGACTACGTCGTTGCCATTGACACAGACTCGTTGTATGTTAGCCTAGATGATATTGTAAAACAATTCAACCCTGATAATCCAATAAACTTTATGGATAAGATTTGTAATGAAGCGTTGGAACCAGAGTTGGCCAAGTCATATGATGAACTATATAATATGTTAGGTGGTATTGATAATCGTATGGTAATGAAACGTGAAGCAATAGCTGATAGAGGATTATGGACAGCAAAGAAAAGATACATACTTAA
>MDSZ01040383.1_pt1 | contig 15788 bp, 14 predicted proteins | sample 811201 | NCBI WGS metagenome assembly MDSZ01 (sample SAMN05326647, study PRJNA326480) | marine metagenome | isolation source: seawater | place: Indian Ocean: North | collected 2010
AGTACCAGAGGTAGTACCAGAAGTTCCAGAAGTAGTTCAAGAAGTAGTTCAAGAAGTAGTTCCAGAAGTACCAGAGGTAGTACCAGAAGTTCCAGAAGTTCCAGAAGTTCCAGAAGTAGTTCCAGAAGTAGTTCCAGAAGTAGTTCCAGAAGTACCAGAAGTAGTACCAGAACCTCAAAAAGTACAAAGAAAAGGAAAAGGATTTTCTGCTAAAAGGTAAATTTTAAAATAAAAATAATATAATAAATTTTAAAAACTTATTATATTGTTTAATAAAGTAAAAATTTAATATTTTTTTATAAGAAATATAATTAATTTAGAATTTTGATAAATTTTTTAATTACATTTTCTTTAAAATTTTTAATTTCTAAAAAATTTAAAAGAATTTCTTTATCAAATATTTTTTTTTCAATTGGGGTAATTGGTAAGTCATACTCAAATGACGTAAATATTTTACGCGCAGTCAAAAAATTAAATGTATTTTTATTTTTATCTGGATTATTTTCAAGATATTTTTCTATGGTACCGTATTTTATAATTATGTTATAAGCAGTTATTGGACCTATTTGATTTAAAGTGTCTGAATAATCACAGCCGCATAATATACAATAATCTACAAATTTTTCATATGTCATCTTGAAATCATCTAGTAATTTTTCTAAATCTATTTCTATTATATCCTTATTTATATTAGTTTTAAGAATCTTTTTACATCCAAATGTCATTGCATCTGTATCATCTGTTACAGTATAATCAACTAAACCGTTTATTTGCAAAAATGCACAATATTTTTCAGCATCTTCGGGAGCAGAGAAATAAGGTATTCCAGATTTTTCCAGTAGTTCTTTACACTCGTCAATATGTTTTTTTTTAACAATTACTAACTGAGATGTTAATTTTTCAATTTCTTCATTTAATTTTATTTCATGTTCTTCGTTTTCTGGAACAGTTTCTTTAAGTTCATCTATTTTTTTATAAAGTTTATACTTATTATCCTGTCTTTTTTCCAGTGTAATTTTTTTAGCATCTGGTGGAACACCATCAAATACGAAAACTGGAAGAATATCATTCATCATATAAAATTTTATTCTGTTTACTATACCTATAAGATGAGAATTTTCTATTTTTGATGCATATCTAAACTTATATATAAGAATACTACAATCTATTGCTATAATAGAATTTTTATACTTTTTAATTGAATTTTCAGATAAACATTCTGGAGACATTTTCTTAATGATGTTATTGAGTCCTCGAATACCCATTTTAATATTAAATAAACTATTCTTTTAAGTAATGTGTTTTTTTACAAAATTATTCTCGAATGATATAATCTTTAATAAGATCTTCATCTGAATCTTCTTTAATCATAAATCCATCTTTAATATATTGACTCCTTACATCCAGAACTTTTTTAACTTTAGGAAATTCTGGATGTTTTGTAATATCATTCTTGCGATAATATTCTACTTCTTGCCAAAATTCTTCTAAAATAGGGATATTTTCAGAAAGCCAAAACTCGTCTCTTTCTATTCTTACGATATTTAAGATATCATTAGTCGGACAATATTCTATAAAATCTGCAAGTTCTAAATCACATATAAACATATTTAATTGCACTTGGGGAACATAATATTTTGGTATTTCTCCCATTATTATTTTTCTTTTAAAAGGACATTTAACTTCTAGAAGAATTGGTTTAGCCTTATCATTATACTTGTCAATTGCGATTCCATCCGGAGAACCCGCTAACCAATAATAATTTTTATCACTATAAACATCTTCATAAGAAATAAGACCAAAATTGTAATTTTTTGAATTAGTTTTTTTACAATATTTTTCTATGGCTTCGTCTTCATATTTTTGACCATGTTGTGTTGCTATATTACCCACAAATGGTTTTAAATCATGTCCACATTTCTTAAAAAGAACATCTCTTTTATTTTGGTAAGGATTAATACCAAGTGCTGTAGCTGCATCAGAACTTGTAAGTTTATTTTCTCGCTGTTTAAACCATTCTACTGATCTTTGTTCGTATTGTGGAATACTAAGTAATTTATTAATTTGTTCCATAATAAATAATTATATTTTAAATCTTTAAGATTATTTTAACTTTTTAACATTTACACTAATGGCGCTTTTCTTTTTCATTCTATTTTGATCAAGTTCTTCTGACTTATTTTTATAATTTTTTTCATAATTTTTTTTATTATAGTTCCAAAGTTCCTTGGAACCTATTTTAAATCTTCTACTTGGCTTTGCTCTATACCAAAAGACACAGTCTTGAATATTATTACTTTTAGACGTATTGTCAAGAACTAAACAATCATACCCTTCAGTACAAGTATTCATTACATCTTGAAAAATACTAAATTGTGGAAATATACCGAAAAAATTTTTATAAATTTTTTCTTGATTTTGTATTATATTTTCTCTAAGTATAAAAACATAATCAATATTAGCTCTTAAATCCGGTGGCAGATCCATACAATATTGCATTGTCAGCATAAAAGTTACTCTCCAGTGTCTTCCATTCATAAAAATACCTCGTATATTAGGATCTCTTATCATTCTTTTATCATACATACAATCATCAAGTAACACAAATACATCATTTTCAGAAGATTTAGAAGTTCCTTTTATTACATTTTTTTGCCTGGTTATAACTTGTTGAATTATATCTGGTTTATATTCAGAATGGATTAAAATATCCGGTATAAAATTTGAATAATAAGCATTTCCATCTTCTGTAGCAGATATAACAATACCTGCTTGAATTTTTCTTAAATAATATAAAATATCAGCAACTAAAGTACTTTTTCCAGTTCCTCTTTTACCTATAAAAACACATGTTGGAGGACCAGAACCTTGTGTTCTACGTTGTTCTATACTCTTTGGGTCAAACTTAGTTAAACTAATAGACATTTTATAAAATAATGTCTCTATTTTATTTTATTATTTATTCCCAATAATTCGAAGTTAAAAGAATATCTTGATTATTATAATACTCTATTAATCCAGAAATTAATATACCAATAATAATAGAAATAATTATTTTATTATTTTTTTCTAATTTAATATCTTCTGGTAAACTTTCAATTATTATAGCACATATAAGAGCTGCTATTATAGCTACAACTATAAAACTTAAGTCTAAAAATTCTAACATTTATATTATTTAAACTATTTAAATTTAAATAATTTAACACATTTAAAAAATTATAATATATTAATTATAAATGGAAATTAAAAGTTATGAAGCTTTTGTTTCTACTAATGAAATAGATTTTGGAGAAAATATTGTAATTTTTTTATTTGGAGGAAGTTGGTGCAAACCTTGTAATAATTTATATAATAATTTATCAAATATAGAAAATTTAATTGTCTATAAAATCGACGTAGAAAATTCAGATTTTGAAGAATATATAATAAATAATAATATTAATTCAATTCCCTACACATTTGTTAAATACAAAGATCAAAAATTAGAATTTAAAGGAGAAAAAACTTGCGAGGAATTACTTGAATTATTTGAATTTTTAAAAAACAAATAGATTGCAGAAAATTAATTAGCTTAAAAAATAAGAATATTAAAATACCAGAAGTTATGTCTGATAAGTACAAAAAGTTCTCGCAAATAGAACATGTCCTTGCTAGACCTGGTATGTACATAGGCGATACAAAAAATACAAAAACTGAAACTTGGGTAATAGAAGATGATACAGCGCAACTGGCAACTTGCGAATGGAATCCAGGAATATTTAAAATTTTTGATGAGATATTAACAAATGCTTCAGATGAAGTTCAAAGAAATAATAATGTTAAAAACATTAAAGTAAATATTTCAGAAGAAGAAATTTCTGTTTTTAACGACTCGGGTATCCCAATAGAAATACATCCAGAATATAATATTTATATCCCAGAATTACTTTTTGGAAATCTTTTAACTTCAAGTAATTATGACGATACTCAAAAAAGAACAACCGGTGGCTTAAATGGTTTAGGAGCAAAATTAACCGCTATATTTTCAAAAACTTTCACAATAGAAACTTCTAAAGATGGTAAAAAATATACACAAACTTTTAAAGATAATCTTAGTATTATAGAAAAGCCTAAAATTGAAAAATCTACAAAAGAATATACCAAAATTTATTTTACACCGGATTATAAAAGGTTCGGAGTAGAAACTCTGACTAATGACACTAAAGAAGTTTTACACAAAAGAGTTTATGACATATGTGCAGTAACACCAAAAAATGTAAATGTTTATCTAAATAATAAAAAATTAATATTCAAAGATTTTTCTGAATATATTTCTCTTTACATCGGAGATAAAAAAACTATTCCTCGGGTTATAGAAGAACAGGAACGGTGGCAGGTAGGAATTTCAATGAGTTTAACTGGTTTTCAATCAATATCATTTGTAAATGGAATAAATACAACTGATGGAGGTACACATATAGATCACGTAATTAACCCTATTATTAAGAAACTCACGGAAATTATACAAGAAAAACATAAGAATCTCACTATAAAGCCTCAATATGTAAAAGATAATATGTTTGTATTTATTAACTGCAAAATTGAAAATCCTAATTTTTCATCTCAGACAAAGGAAAAAAATATTACAAAAATTTCAGATTTTGGAAGTAAATTTATAATAAAAGAAGAATTTATTAAAAGTATAAGTAAAATCGGTATAGTTGATAATATTCTTTCTCTAGCCGAAGCAAAAGAGAAGAAAAGCATGTCCAAAACAGATGGTAAAAAGATAAATAGAGTAATTATTCCAAAACTAGATGATGCAAATAAAGCAGGAACAAAAGAATCTAATAAATGTACTCTTATATTAACAGAAGGAGACTCCGCAAAGACTACTGCTATATCTGGACTTTCTATAGTTGGAAGAGAATACTATGGAGTTTTCCCTCTCAAGGGAAAAGTTCTAAATACTAGAACGGCTACTTATTCTCAGCTATCCGGAAACGTGGAAATTAATAATATTAAAAAAATTCTTGGACTCCAAGAAGGTAAAAAATATAAAAATGTTTCGGAATTGCGTTATGGTAAGATTCTTATAATGACTGACGCAGATACAGACGGATTTCATATTAAAAGTCTTTTAGTAAACTTTATATCAAATGGTTGGCCAGAACTTCTTGAAATAGACTTTATAAGTTCACTTGTAACACCAGTTATTAAAATATCAAAAAGAAATAACATTATTCCTTTCTATAACATTTCTGATTATAAAAAATGGAAAGAGTCTAATAAAGATTCTGGATGGAAAGTTAAATATTATAAGGGTCTTGGAACTAGTACATCTACGGAAGCAAAAGAATATTTTAAAAACATGAAAACACTAAATTATAAAGTCGAAGATTCAGAAGATACAAAACTTTTAGAACTTGCATTTTCCAAAACAAATGCCGATGAAAGAAAAAAATGGATACTTCAAAATATAAAAACCGGGACAACTCTTGATTACACCAAAAACAAAGTTCAAATAAAAGATCTTATAAATAAAGAATTAGTATTATTTTCTATAGAAGATAATATTCGTTCTATCCCAAATCTAGTAGATGGGTTAAAACCATCCCAAAGAAAAATAATTTATGCATGCATTACTAAAAATTTATACAATGAAATAAAAGTTTCGCAATTAGCTGGTTATGTTTCAGAAAAAACAAGTTATCATCACGGAGAAACTAGTCTTATGGATACTATTATAAATCTTGCACAGAAGTTTATAGGATCTAACAATATAAATTTATTAGAACCAATTGGGCAATTTGGAACAAGACTTCAAGGAGGCAAAGATGCTTCAAGTCCGAGATATATATTCACACAATTATCAGAAAATTTTAATAAAATATTTAATCCAGATGACTATGATTTACTTGATTATCTAGATGACGATGGATATTCTATAGAACCAAAATTTTATGTACCAACATTACCTATGATTCTTGTAAATGGAGCATGTGGAATAGGAACTGGATTTTCTACAGATATACCATGTTTTAATCCAGAAGACATAAAAACTGCTCTTTTGAAACTAGTAGAAGATGAAGATGCAGAAATAGATGAATTAACTCCTTGGTATAAAGGTTTTAAAGGTACGATTAAAAAAATCGAGGAATCTAAATGGATAACAACTGGTATTTATAAAATAGAAAACGAAAATATAATAATAACAGAACTTCCTATTGGAACTTGGACTGACGATTACAAAAATTTTCTAGATAAATTAGAATCAGAATCAATCATATATTCTTATAAGAATAATTCTACAGAAACAGATGTATCATTTGTAATTAAAATTCCAAGAGAAACTCTTTTAGAATGGAGAGAAAATAATGTAATAGATAAAAAACTTAAATTAACAAGTAATCTATCTGCAAAAAACATGTATGTATTTAATGAAAAAAATCAAATAGTAAAAATGGAATGCGTAGAAGAAATAATATATCATTTTTGGTTAATACGCAACGATTATTATCTTCGTAGACAGAAAAAGCTAATAAACAAATACGAACAAGAACTTAAAATTTTAAATTCAAAAATAAATTTTATAAATGATATAATGGACGATAAAATAATAGTATTTAGAAAAAAATTAGACTTTATTAATAAACAATTGGAAGAAAAAAAATATCATAAAGTAGATTCTTGTTATAAATATCTTACAGACATGGAGATTCATAGTTTTACAGAAGAAACTGTTGAAAAATTTATTAAAAAACAAAAAGATATAAATGAAAAATATAACAAAATTAAAAATTATTCTTTAAAAGATTTTTGGAAAAATAATATTTAGCTAAAATAAATGAACACCCTTAGCTTAATAATATTCATGACATTATTTTGGATTTTATTTTCACAATTAAATCAACTTCGAAGTGCAAATGAAGGCTGCTGTGGAGATAAGTCATGTGGTAAGTCAAGCTTTGATAATGGCCTATGGACAATCACACTTTTAATTTCAATTGTACTTTCAATATTTGTTATATATAGATTTTATGAATTGTATACAGGTTCTAGCATGAGAGCCCGTTTATTCAGAAAAAATCCAGTAAAAGCCTTGTCTAGTCAAGGAGCTGAACTTATGTTTGGAAAGTAAATTATTCAATTGTTAATAAAACAGGGGCATGATCACTTGCCAAAGGATTGGTTTCTCCTATATTTTTATAAACCCTGCTAGAAACTTTATTCATTCCTTTTGTAAAAAAATAGTCAAGTCTCCAACCTTTATTTGCTTTTCTAGTTGAAGCAATACCATCTATTTTTTTAGTTCTAGGATCCCACCATGTATAAATAATTTCATCTTCAAAAATTGTATCCCTAAAACCCATATTAATGAGTTTATCATACTGCGAAAGTTCATGAGGGTAAAAACATGGCCCAGGTTTAACTTTAGTTTTATCAAAATGTGTATCCTTTGCCATGTTTAAATCACCGCAGAATATTAAATTTTTATTTTGAGAATTCAAAAAATTTAATATTGCTTCATCAAAGTATATTCTTTTTTCATAATTTGTCCCGGAATTTGGAGCATAGACTGAAAGTATTATTAATTCTTTCATGTATAAAATTAAAATTCGACCTTCTGTATCATTATAATTATCTATTGTATTATCTATTTTTTCTATTTCAATTTTATCTGAGATATAAAAACATGTACCAGAATATCTATTTGGACCTCGATGGTCAGATTCTTTAGATTCATTGAAAAAAGATTTAAATCCTGGAATCTTGAAACGATTTCCTTGTTTAGTATCACATCTTGTTTCTTGAAGAGTAATAATATCTGGATTTAATTCCAAAATTTTTTGCATTGGACTATCTGCTTCTACAGATACATCTTTAACTTTTCCAATTTCACTACTAGTTTTATTATTAAAAATTCTTGATCTAATTCCATTAACATTCCAAGTTACTACTTTCATTTTTTAAATTTTAATAATATTTTTTCCTTTTATTATTTTTTTTATGTAATAATTTTATTAGATATTAAAAATAATTTACTTTCTTCTTTATTCTCTGTAAATTTTAAAGGCCTTTGATCTTTGGGTTTATATAATTTAGTTATTAAATCATAAGTATCTTGCCATTTTTTTGCTCCAGATGAAATTATACAACAAGAATGAAGATGTTTACAAAAAATTTTATTAAGATCTGTTAGAGTTGAAATTAATGTTATAAAAGCAGAAAGTGGTAAATCGTTTTCGCCTTCTGCTTCAATATTAATCACCATAAAATAAATATCATTTTTATCACAAATGTATTCCCAACTAGACTTAAAGTAATCTATAAATTCTAAAAAACCAGGCTCATTATATTTTTCATCTTTTTTAATATTTACTTCAAACATTTTTGAACTATCATCTAAAATTATATTAACAGATGGTCTTTCAAAAACTATAGCCATTTATTTTAAATAAATATTTAAAATAAATATTTTCCCACGAAAATTACGTTTTTATAAACATATTAATATATCTTGTTAAAATTGTTTAATATCCTTATGGATTGCATCTGGGAAGACTTTGATGAATGTATAAAAGAATTTAATAAGGAAACAATTTTTGAAACCAAATGTAAACATGTAAATAAAATTTTAGATAATGGTTCAGAATTATGCGTGGAATGTGGAGAAATTTTAAATTTAAAATTTGAATGTTGCGAATGGAATACTTATACAAATCCAGATGGAAGTTATGAATCTGGAAACCAAAGAGCTGATTTTATTTCTTCTGAAAATCCTTATTTTATGGGAGGAACAGTTCCCGGATTTAATAAAAATTCATTTTTAATGAGACTTCATTATCAACAAACTTTTAGTCATAAACAAAAAACTTATTGGAAAATATCTGAAATGATGTCTGAATATTGTACAAAAATTGGATTACCCCTTAATATTCTACCCGATGCAAAAAATATGTGGCATATCTGTATGGAATCTGGGAAACTCACAAGAGCTGCCGTAAGAACTGGCCTTATAGGATCATGCATATATTATTCTTGTATACAAAATAATATTGTAGCGGATCGTCAAAAAATATATGATGTTTTAGAGATTTCTAACAAGGGATTTTTAAAAGGTGAAAAAATATTTATGGAAATAATGCATGAAGCGGGAACTTATTCAAAATTAGGTAAAATAAAACAAAATATAAAAGAAAATGATTCTTTTATTCTTTTTTGTAATAAACTAGAATTACCTTTTAATGTAGCAACAATGTGTAATGAAGTTTATGAACAAAATAAAGATAAATTAGATAGCGTTACTCCGAAATCTTCTACCGCTGGAATACTCCTATATGTTATTAAATATAAGTTAAAATTAAAGTCTCCCAATAAAAATAAAATTTCTGAAACTGTAAATGTATGTATTCCGACTATTAATAAAGTTGTAAATATAATAGAAAATAAAGTAATATAAATATTAATATTATATAGAATTAATATGATTATTTCAAGTATGGCTTTAATGCTTAAAAGACCAAATGTAATTCCAAGATGCAATATATTATGCGAAGAAGATCTTAGTTTATCTTTAACGCCTCCTTCGGGAGGCGAATTAAAACTTTTGACAAGTTTAAGCGTCGAAAACTGGGCTTATAACTGGTTAACGATGATATCTTCTGATGACACAGAAGGATACGATGAACATCATTATATGGATTTATTTAATTTAAGAGGTTTTGCAAACATGTATACAACAAATGAATATTTTTACTTAGGATTTTTTCCAAATGGTAAATTTTGCAATGAAGGACCCAAGTATATAGGATTATTTGAACTACAACACTGGAAAAAAACAATGAATACTAAAATTATTGTAGAAAATCCATATTATATACATGAACCATCAAAATTTAAAAATTTTAAAGACTCTTTAGTAGTTCTAACTGATAAATCCCGTGTATCATTAAATTACAAGGGTTTAAATAGACCTGGACAAATAAGATTTTATTATCTTTGGAATTTAAATTAATATATTTAATATTTAATAAATGGTGACTTTAGACTTATATGATCATTATAGTAAAAGATTCATGGGATATGATATAGTAAGCAAAAATTTATTCTATGGACTTTTAAGAATAATACTAGCATGTGACGCAGCGCACGATTTTATGGCAGAAAGAGGATTTAAAAACGATAATGAAAAAAACATGTTTATAAAAGCTATTTCAAATGCTGTAACAGATGATTTAGAAAGTATAGAAAATGGTTTGGTTAATACATGCCAAAATATAATAAATTATGGAAAAAACAAGGTATCTGGTGAAAAAACTTATTTCATGTCTGACACTATAGCAAAAGGAACAGTTGATAGAATTTTATCTTATTTGGGTCTTAAGTTAACAAGTCTTAATGAAATTGGTTATGGAGATTGTACAGGTGATTTTACAATAACAAGAATGGTCAAATTAATAAATTTTGCAAATAAAGGTGTAATGGACACTTCTAATGCAAATTTTCATATTAGAGTAGATGCAACACAAAATACTTTAGATATGTTACCTATATACAGTGCAATATTAAATGAAGCAAAGTTAAAAGAAAGCAAATGTTCTAATATAAATAATCTTATATTAGGAGAGGACATTACAAGTGTTTACGATGCAGCAAATGCAGATAAATTACAAAGAGCATTAAAAGACGCTAATTTTACAAGTTCAGAAATAAGAGATATGTCGTTTAATATAACGTGTGGAAATTACAATGTAGTTCAATGTAATTTAAAAACATATGGTACTAAAAATATAACTTTAGAAATAATTAAATATTTTACTAAAAAAATAGAAATTAGAGTAAGCAATGATAAAGTTGGACAAGAATCTAATAATAGTGTTAAAGGACTTGTAAACTTGATGAATAATAAAATACAAGAAGATCCTTTAGCAGACAAAAACGATATATATTATAAATATTCTATTGCAAAAACACTTGGAGATTTTTTACAAATAATAAGTTTTATAAATATACCAGGCGATAATAAAATGTTTATATCAGCAGATATTTTAAGTACAAAAATTTGTTCTTTATTTAGCAAAGCTTCATTTATTGAAAAAATTAAAAGCAATGACTATTTATTAAACGGAATGGGAATTTACATGACTTCTAGAGAAATAGATAGACAGTCGGCTGCTAGTCAATTATTAATAATGGCAGGTTCAAGTAAAAGACAAAGGCAGGAATTTGGTAAAAATAATAAAATAAAATATATGTCTATTGAGGAACTTAAGACAAAGTTAAAGACTGTAGGTATAAACGTAACAAAATTGAACTCCAAAGGGAAAAAAATTCCACTAACCCGTAAGGAAATGGAAAAGAAAGCTTCAATGTTTAAAAAATTACAAATACGTGCTAAAAAATACGATATTAAAATAATGTATAATTCTAAAACACGCGGATATGTTTATAAAACTTATACTAGATTAATGAACGAAATAAATAATAAAATTAATAAAAATAAAAATAAATTTGGATGAGGAATCCCCCAGAGAAAACGGGGTTTTTAAATTTTAATTTTCATATTTATTGAATGACGATATTTAAGTAAAATTTCTTAAATATTTGAGAAAAAATAAATATTACCATATGATAAATGCTCCTAGGTTCTAGTACTCTTTCTATAATGGCTTTTTATTCTTTATTGACCTTTTTTATAAGCCCAGGTATAGCTGATTTGTTTGGATATTCTATTGATGCTTATTTACCTGCTATGATTATAGGTTTTATTATTAGCATTTTACTCTGGATTTTTTATGGAATAGAGTATGCAAATTAAAGAAATAAAATATTTAAATCATAATAATGTACGATTATATACAATATTACTATGAAAAACCAGAAGAACTAATTTCTTTGGTTATTATAATATTAACTCTAATTTACTGATAATTATTAAAATTTTACTTTGAATTTACAATGGGATGAAGTGTGTAAATTAAAAATAAAATATTTAAATCATAATAATAATGTCCGAGTGTCTACAATATTATTATGAAAAACCGGAAGACGCAGAAAAATATAAAATAGACTGTTCAAATAAAAAATATAAAAATTTAGATTCTGTAGAATCATTTAATAATAAAGAACTTCTAGATTTTATTGATTCAAACTATTCTTCATCTGCATTTCCAAAAAATAGCCCATTTGAGTTTTCCAATGAATATATAAATCTAACAAATGATGAAATTTGTAAAAGTTCTGATATGACTCTAGCTCCTCAACAGAAATTTATGGGACAATTAATGGGACCGAATAGCAATTTTAATAATGTTTTAATTTATCATGGTCTAGGTTCTGGAAAATCTTGTACTAGTATTGTAATAGGAGAAGCTCTTAAAAATTCTAGTAATCAAAGAATGCTTTATGTTGTACCAGCTCCTCTTATAGATCAATACTATGAAGAAATAACTGGAGAAATTAGAAATGGAAAATTCTTTTCTTGTCCTTCATTTTGTTTAATTAAAAAAGATGGTCAACTTGAAAGAGATTTTTATGTTTCACAAAATCAAAATGCTATTCTTCTTGCAAAACTTAGACAAATAGAAACTGAAAATAATAAATTATTTTCTATTCAAGAAAAAATAGATTCCGGAGACTCAACTGCTAAAACTCTAAAAGAATTTAAAAGTCAAGAAAATATTATAGCTATTAGAAAAAGAGATTTAGCTAATTATCAAAAAGATTTAAGAAATAAAATAGTAAGAACTTTTGAAATAGTTAGTCATCAAACTTTTATAGAATCTTTATATAAAACTTCTAAAGATGGAAATTTTATTAAAAATAAACGTCTTATGGAAGATTCTGCTTTATTTCATGAAAATGGATTGCTTATTATTGACGAAATTCAGAGACTTGTTAGTGAAGGAGGAACATTGTATAAAAAACTTTACGATTCTGTAAAATATTATTTTCACCCTAAGCTAAAAATAGCTTTACTATCTGCTACTCCCATATATGACAATCCATATGAACTTGCATTAACTGTTAACTTATTAAGACCTAGAATTCCATTTCCAATAACCAAAACAGATTTTTATAAAACTTTTATAGGATTTGTAAATGAAAATGGAGAATGTAAACAAAACGAATCAGAAACTAAAGATTACATAACAGATGATGCTTGTGTAATAAATACCGATTTATTATCTTATTTATGTTCCGGATATGTATCATATTTTAAAGGAGGAAATCCAAATGCTTATCCTTATAAAAGAACAATAACTCTAGAGCATCCATTTTCTCTAGAACACAAAGCTGAATATCTTTCAGCGTTAAAATCCGACATTACTAAAGATAAAAATTTTGCGAGTGATACAGATAAAAGCATTAATTCTTATGAGAATGTTCTTCTTGGAAATTATGAATCTGAACAAGAAGATAATATATCTGGTATGTATGTTACATCTCAACAATATTCCAATATATTTCTACCAAAAGCTAGCGGAAGTATTAATAAAACTGTTTCGGAAAAAAAACAGGGATTAGAAATATTTAAAAATAGAATTAAATCTCAAAAGTTTGAGAATATTTCAGAAATTATTGAATATGTTAAAACTTTTTCTACTAAATTTGCAAGTATAATAGAATTAAGTTTAAGTTCTAATGGACCAGTTTTTATATTTTCTAATTGGTTAACATTTGGTGTAGAACCACTTGCAATTATATTGGAAGCATGTGGATTAGTAAGTTTTGAGAAAAAGGATAAAGGATTTGGTAAATTTTTTATATGGAGTTCAGAAACAAAAGCTAAAGACAAAGACGGAACTTTAATTAAAAAAGCTAGAAATACTTTCAATTCGGTTCAAAATAATAATGGATCTTTGTTAAAAATTATATTAGGAACAAGATCTGTTATGGAAGGGGTATCTTTTAAAAATGTAAAACAAGTACACGTAACGGATCCTTGGTGGAATGAATCAAGAATTGAACAAATCATCGCCCGTGCTAGTAGATATTGTAGTCATTCGTCTCTCCCATCCGAAGAACAATATGTTGATGTGTATCGGCATTATTCCGTATACCCAGGTTCGGGTAGAACCCCCGATCTAGATGCTTTAAACATGTTAAGGGATTCTGGAAAACCAAGTGGATGGAGAGACTATGAAAGATTTGGATTAGATCAAAAGATGTTAATAGCTGCACTTAAAAAGTATAACATAAATAGTGATCTCAATTCTATTCTTAAAAATTGTTCTATAGATTCTAAAATTAATAAAAACGGAAATCTTATACGCCTAGAAGAAAATATCATTCCTTTACAAAACGGAACTTTTCAAATATTTTATAAAAATCCATCTTCTGGTAGAATGTATATCAGAGACGGAATACCAGAAGAAGTAACATTTACAGAAATTTATAATAGAAAATATTCCTTTCCAAATAAGAATTTTCCTCTTAAATTTACAGAAGCGGGACCGTCTGATACCGGAAAATTTGAAACTTATCCGGACTCAGAAGTACTTACTGATTCTGATATAAATAATGATTTAAATACAAGAGAAAAAATAGAACCATGGGAGTCTAATAAAACTTTTAAAGAACTTGATATAGAAGATAAAATTAAAAAATTATTTTTAAATCTACAAGGTAAATATTCTGTAATACCAATGCTTAGAAAAAAATTTTTAAATCAAACTGGAGATTCCGTAATAACTTTTAAAGATGACATAAAGAAAAAAATAGAATTGATAAATTGCATTAAAAAATTAGCTGTTAGCAGTGTAGTATCATCTGATATAAGAAAAAAAATAACAAAAGAATTTAAACAAGAAAGTGCCAAACAAAAAATAAATAGAAAAATTTTAGAAATAATTTATGTTCATAAGTTATATCCTGAATCTTACATCCAGGAATTATTAGACATAGCTATATCAAATCCAGAAGCTATCAATGAAATGTTAAAGACAGTTTCTTTAAAATAAAATATAAAAAAAATATAATTTTATATTATAAAATGAGCGCTGAAACTTTAAAATTTTTTGAAGATAAGTCAACAGAATCTATCATCAATTGGATGATGAATCATTTAACAGAAGAACAGATAAGAATGTGTTTAGATCAATCTAATATTCCAGATTTGAGTTTAGTTTCTCAATCGGACGGAGGAGCTGGACCATCTGTTCCTGTAGCTCCTATTACTCCCGTTTCTCCAGTTGCTCCGACTGCTCCAGTTGCTCCGACTGCTCCTAAAAAATCTGCTTCTGATTTATTCACAGAAAAATATAGAAAAAAATGTTATGGAACACAATATCTTATTAAACAAGTAACAAAACAAGGTGTAGAATATTACGAGTTTAAAGAAATAGATGAAAATGATCTTCTAAATAACCCAAATCTTAAATTAGGAGATGTTAATTGGGTATTCAAAAAAGAACCAATTTCTACATTTAAAGATTATTGCACAGAAGACGACAAAGAAGTTCTTGAAATATTAAAAGAAGAAAATATGAACAATTTCTTAAATCCTTCGAGTGAAGTAATGGAAGTTGCTTTAGACTATTTAAGATCTGGTTTAGCTTCTCCTATTCCAGTTCAAAATTTACCAGTAGAACCAGTTGCTCCAACCCCTGTTCTAGAACAGGTACAAATAACAGAACCAATGATTAAAGCAATTAAAATCCAGCAGAATACATCTGAACTTATTAAAAATGAATACCCAGATCTTTATTCTAGAGGTATAACAATGTATCCAATATTTGTATATGGTTCCGAAGGTGAAAAAGTAAAACATCTTTCGGTAGTAATAAGAGATGGAAAAATTA
>MDSZ01206243.1_pt1 | contig 15788 bp, 38 predicted proteins | sample 811201 | NCBI WGS metagenome assembly MDSZ01 (sample SAMN05326647, study PRJNA326480) | marine metagenome | isolation source: seawater | place: Indian Ocean: North | collected 2010
GGTGGATACTGCAGTATTTGCACCACCAACCATAAGACAGTATCCACGCTCCAAACCGTAAACACCACCACTAGTACCGCAGTCAATATACGCGATGCCGAGTTTAGATAGCCGTTCTGCCCTGTATCGAGAGTCCTTAAAATTGCTATTGCCATGATCAATAATAATATCGCCTTCCACACAAAATTGTAATAGCTCATTGAGTGTTTCCTCTACGGTTTCTGCAGGTACAACCATCATGAATACCCCCGGTACCTTGCCGGTCATATCCGATCCTGTATGGACTACTTGAACAAGGCCTTCCAAAGAAGTGGTATATCCACTGATATAACCCGCTTCATATTGCTGATTTGCTTTTTCAATGTTTTTACGATAACCATGTACTTCGTGACCTGCTTTAATGAGACGGCGGGACATACCTTCTCCCATCCGTCCGAGTCCAATCATTCCAACTTTCATTTGTTTTTTAATAGATTTTCTATTTGTTTTCGAGTGTTGGCCATCTTTTTATTTTCCCGCTCCGCATGTTTGTATCCATGCTTTCCAGAAGATATAAAATGACCTTGACATATCATAGTTATGCCAAAAATAAAGAGAGTTACAACTCCTATCCATTCTACAAAGTTATTTTGAGCCATGGTAGTAGTGGTGGTATTACTCCAATAAGTCGAAGCAAACCCTCAGCAAAAAGTGCAAGAACAACCCACCCAACACACATACTAATAATTGAAGCATTACGATTATGTTTTCGTATGGCGGCATCGATCATCTCCTGAACTTCTTCTTTGGTTGTGTAATTAACTGGTGGATCCCTTTTAAATAAGCTCATGGCGCTAACTCAATAGCTTCCATGAGTTCTCTTGAATGTTGTAACTCATCATTTAATATCTCTAAGATTTTTTCATCTGGTCCATTTAATGCAAGGTATTTACCATAAGTTGTTGCGGCGTGAATCTCTATTTCATAAGACAGATGGTATGCAGACTTAGGAGCCAGCCAGTAATAAACCACATTGATCCAATAATAGATAAGTACGAGGTGTTTGGCCACAAAGCGATCCACCCAATAAGCGTTACCGCCCCTACTTTCCATATATTCCAAATGTGATGTTTCATTTATGCTTTGCTCAAAATGTTGGATCATGAGATCTAGGTGCTCAGGTCCTCTGAGTCCCATGCTCTCTCGAAAATGTAATACACTTAAAAAGGCAAAATAAGGTGCCCTAGCAATTTCTTCTAGTACCCAAAACCTTTGATAATCTCTACCTCTATAGAGGTAATCTAAAACATCGACTGAAAAATTTAAAACTAAAGAATTAAGGTTTTTAATCATCGCAATCATTAAATACAGATCCAACTTGAGAACCTACTTCAGAACCGATATTCTGACCTAAGAGCAATGCCCAGCCACCTGCTAACCACCCTATGTAAGGTATGCTAGAAACTGCCGGAACAGCAAGACCAGCAGCTAGGCTACTTCCCGCCATTGCACCTTGTGAGCGTGCTCCAGCGTCCGCCGCTATACACTCGGCGCTTTTCACATGCTTTCCCTCAGTATCCAGTGTTGAGGCACCTCCCATGTTACGGGTGCCCTCCATGGTGTACTGATCACGACGATATTCTGTTCGCTGCTCAGTTCCTCCACCAAAGAATCCCTTCTTGGTTTTGTCAAGATCAAGAGATCTTTCTGACTCTAGAACTTTAGGGTCATTAGCACGGTATTCAATTTCGTACCCATCTTTTCCTGCTTTAATTTTATAAGACGAGTATTCACCTCTAGGTAAGTTAATCATAGGCGCAGACGGCTCGGTTTTTAATAGATAACCTAAGACGCCAATGTGGGCAACACCAATCAGTGTTCCTACTCCTAATGTAAACCATTTGAATACAGAAGGGGACCTTTTATCACCGTTTTCTGACATATAGACCTCCTATACGTAATAAAAAAGACCCCAACCTAGGGTCTTATATATCTATCTTTAATCCTCATATATCCGACACTCGTCGGTCTCAGGATTCATTTCACAATATAGCTCTAAAGCTGTAGGATCGTGATGGTCCTCTGGATGCTCTTTGTGATAATACTCAAGTTCCCGAAGTTCTTCCTCGATGTGCCTTCTCTGCTGAGGAGAGGTAGTTGGGTTTGAAAGAATTTCTTTGTCTTTAGCAATGTGAGCTTCGATGTTTTCCATAATTACTTAGATTGTTTGTATTCGGAAAAAGAGGCGTACCCTCTAATTTGAACTAGCTGATCGTAGGCGGCTTCTCCTTTTTCGATCTTTGTCCCTCCATCATAACACCAGGCGTATCCATCGTCAACTATTTTCTTATTATAACACTCCTCGCCCTTATAGAACCAACCTAACATCCGGCCATACTTACCGTCTTTTTCAGTTCTAACCTCTAGTTCTTTAGGATCGCAGCCAAACCATGTTTCGGCGTAGCTAGTTGCGTCTAATCCTAGAAGTTTTTCATCTTTATCCCTGGTTCGTTTTTCTGGAGTATCGATTCCAGCAATCCGAACTCTTTCTTTTTTAAAGAGCCCAAAGCCTAAATCTAAAATAATATCTACAGTATCACCGTCTACTACCTTTACTACTTCTTTGATTCTGTATTCGTACATTGTGTTTTTTCTTTCTTTAATCGAGAAAGAAGTAACTTTGCGTACGTAACATCTCCATCGGAGTAGTGATTAGGATGTTTTTTGGCTATTTTTATCAGTTTTTTTGCTGCTGCTTTCGCATGCTTTCGCTTCATGTTGTCGTATCACCTCCACGTCTTCTATATATCTTATAAACTCGTTCACTATGTTACTTACGTCTTTACCCCCTTGTGAGATCCACATATCGCAAAACTCATAGACTTCGCGTTTTAGAGTAAAGGCTTTACCTAAGATCTCAAGAGACTTTGCTCTCAAATCCATACGTTCTTTAGAATAGCGCCAGTCGTTAGTCATGGGGATGTATATAATATACAATGCAAGATGACGGGATCGAACCGCCGACCGCCTCGGTGTAAACGAGATGCTCTACCGCTGAGCTAATCTTGCAAGAAAAGGCTCACGCCTTTAGGAGTTCCTCTACTTTCTTTTGATCATTGTCAAAAATTTCAAGGCCTTTATCCGTGAGGATATGCTCGTACATTTGCTCAAATACCTTAGGAGGCATTGTTGCGATTTCGGCTCCGTTATACCAGGACCTAATAGCTCTTTGGACTGACCGAATGGAAGCAGCAAGAACTTTAGTGCTTCTCCTGTGCATGCAGTATAGCTCAGAGATACTCCGAACAACTTCAAGACCTGCAACAGACTGATCGTCAAGTCGGCCTACAAAAGGAGAAACATAAGACGCCCCGGCTTTGGAAGCTAATACAGCTTGAGCAGCGCAGAAAATCAGAGTTACATTGATCCTAATACCCTCTTCTGAGAGTACTTTGCAAGCAAATAAACCCTCCTTTGTACAGGGTAGCTTGATTGTAGCCACCTCGCCAAACTTTTTAGATAGCCTACGGCCTTCATCGATCATCTGCCAATCAGTTCCAACGACCTCCATACTAATGTCTTGGACTCCGATGTCTTTGATTTCCTGATAAACATCTTCTGGGTTACGTCCGCTCTTCATAATAAGAGTCGGGTTTGTCGTAACGCCATCGATGAGACCAGTGGCAAAGTGATTACGAATAATTTCAGTATCAGCGGTATCTAAAAAGATTTTCATAATTAAGAAACGTGGGCTGTGCCAATCATACCGGCACCTTTATGGGGAGCGCACCAGAAGGTGAAGTCGCCGGCTTCAGGGAAGGTTATGTCAAAAGACTCTCCTCCCGCAAAAGCTAGATCATCATGAGACCATTCTGGGTGATCCTCAACTACAACGTTATGAGGAGGAAGCATTCCGTTTACAAAAGTAACCGTATCTCCCGCAGAAATATTTATTTCAGATGGCTCAAAAACTAAGTTACCATTTGCTCCCATTGTGACTTCAACAGCCATTGCAGGAAGAGCAAAGAATAAAGAGGCAAAAATAGCGAGTAGAAATTTCATCTTTTAGTTAGTGGGTGAAAGGGTTCTACTATACCTTCACTGGAAGGGATACACTTGTAGGTGTAATATGAGGACTTCCAGACTTTCGGACTCCTTGGTATCGGATTCTGTGCAAGCACAGCGGGCACCACCCCTGTCCTAATATACCTTACCCCGTGCCTCCACAAGGGTTATTCGGTCACACCCTATGGACTCTCCGTCGAGAATCCAAAGCGGGATATCGGACTCGAACCGACGACATTCAGCTTGGAAGGCTGACGTTCTACCACTGAACTAATCCCGCAGAACTCAAGAATTATACCATGTGCTTGAGCTTTTTAACATAGTCATAGGCATAAAGTTCACGGCTGCCTTTGATACCCCACCCCAGCCAATAATAGGCCGGAACCATATATTGAGATACAGTTTGTCCGTTTCCTTCAAACATGGGCAGGTATCTTTGAAAAATGTTCTCGTTGATCATATAACGAGTTTGTCCTTCCAAAGAACTAGGATCGCATCCATATTTATCACAGAATTTACCCAGGTTATTATATCTTCCTACTGAGGTCCACTGAATAAGACCATAACCCCCACTATGGCAAGAGTCGTAAGAAACTCGAGCCCCTCCCTCGCATATGTTGGGAATAAACCTACTTTCCTGTTTAATGTTACCCATAATCGTCGCAAGAGCATTACGATCGGTGACTCGAGTGTGTTCTTGGAGTTCTGAGAGGACATATTGTTCTTCAGGTGTACAATCAGGACATTTCCAAGTCTTTTCTATTTCAACTTTAGGCTCAAACGGCTCGACAGGGATTGCTACCGGCGGTGGAGCAGTCATCAAAGGAAAAGCAATTGCTCCACCAAAAACTGCACCAATAAAAGCGTAGTTAATCAAGTTACTTCTCATAAGGGACAAATGCGCAAGAAAGGACTTGAACCTTCACGTCGCTAGGACACAGGTACCTAAAACCTGGGCGTCTACCAATTCCGCCACTTGCGCATCACTAGATAATTATACCAGGTAAAGCGCCCGCTGTCAACTAGAAAGGAAGGGCTGGTCCGGTAGTTTTAGGAACTTCAGGTACTTCAGGGATTTCCACTACTGAGTCAATAATACCAGGAAGGGCCCTAGTGATTTCTTCTGTAACTGCCGCTTTCGCGTTATCTACTACGTCAGTGATGATTTTATCCTTGTGTTTGTACAGATAAACCCCGCCACCAACAATACTAGCAGAAACTACAAACGACGATAACGCCATTAGATTAAATAGACCTTGCATAGTTCTAACAAGTGTTGCAAGGAACTTTAATCGATTTTTAAGCCTACCGACGGACTTGAACCGACGACCTGAGCTTTACAAAAGCCCTGCTCTACCAGCTGAGCTAGGTAGGCAAATTTTCAAGTTTTTTCAACTTGAAGTACATACTATAGAATCTCTTTTTCATGAGATCAATCATCTCTTTTTCTTCGTCAAAGCCCATTTCTTTTAAGAGAGCAGATGAGCCTTCTAACTCACTCAGTAATCTTGCCACGGTGACCGAACAAATCTCTGTCTTCATAAGTAACGATGATTCTTTTCTCGGAAACTCCATTGCTATATACGATAGTCTCCATTTTCACTTCGCCATGAAGGAGTTTGGCTGCTCCTTGGATTTGTTGTATCGCAAGGATATCTTTAGTTTCCTGTTCCATTATACTACTTATTATTTGAAATAGGAGGCCTTTCTCCAAGCATAAGCGCATATAAATTCTGTGCTTTTACAAGGAACTTTTGGTGATAGTCGACCCAAGTTTTGACTTCTGCAAGCATCTCTTCGTAGGCTTGACGGGCGTCTACATCTTCATCTGTGAGATAATCACCAATGGCATCTGCCATTCTATCACGTCTTTGCTCAGCGTAAGTTTTCAAAGCATCCTCTTGAGATTTGAACCAATTAGACCAATTAGACTCTAAACTGTTAGTGTCCATTTTGTTTTTGAATGTAAGCGTCTTGATTTGGCATAATCATATCATTTTGCCATAGATAAACAGCAGTAAAGATAAAACTGTTAATCAGGAAGAAAACAATTAAATCTGTAATAAGATAATTCATCTTCATAAAAACATTCCCTTATTGCTCATGTATTTGAGAGTCTCGTTCATATTGCCAATATGGCTGAGCCCGATAGTAACTTGAGGATAGGTTGCTTCAGATCCGAACTCCCCCTTAAACGCTTCTTCGGAAAAATGTTTTCCTAGCTTATATTCTAGGAACTCACCTCCGAGATTTTTAAGGAGAGAGGCCATGCGTTCGCACTCTTGGCTCCCATTTGAATAGATAACTGCAGTTTCACTCATAGCGAAGTGTTTTGAGGTATTCTAACACGTTTTCTCGTACCCACATTAACTCATGATAGCACTCTTGATTGTGAGCACATCCACGAAGTTTATCATCGGGCTTATGAACGCTCTCGATAAAAAGATCTAAGCCCCTGTTCCATTTGTCTTTGTCAGTCACGTTGCCTCCAGTCGTCGGTTTTTTCTTGACGAAACCAATCTACGATCTCGTCAGCTCCTGAGAATCCTGTTCTGTGATTAGATGGATCAGGATCCCCAAGGTCCATCTTGTTCATAAAATCGTCCAGGCCTCCTTCTGGGGCGTCTGGATTTGCCGCTGTTCTCCTTGCTTTTCTCAACATTTCTGCTGCAGATCTATTAGCCCTAGCTAGTTTGTCTGCCCAGATCATGTCATCAAGCTTCACTTCTTCCCCGTTAACGATCCGCTGGCAAATAAACTCCAGCCTGAGGCGATATTTAGTTGATAACATTTAACCGATGTTTTGTATACTTTAATCTATAAGTTTACTTTGTTCCCCTGCAATAATATCACCACAAAGGTCTTTAGATAGACGATCTCTAAGATTATTAATCTTATCTTCCGTGTACATTTTAAAGTTTCCTCGTTTGTCTACTTTTTTATAGTAGTGAAGAGCGTTGATGATCATAGTAAAGTCGTCCATAGAAATGTCTACTTTCATTAGATCTTTCCTATGACCTCTTGCTGCTTCATGTATAGTTTTACGTAGGATTTAGCGAGTTCCCTCAAAGCCGACACATCTTTTATCTCGTCTATAGCCCTAGACGCTTTTTCAAACTCAAATGCTTTTGAAGGAGTATCAAGAGTAATTTCTTCAGGTTTCATAATGTTTCTTAACCCATTTTTTTAAAGAATAGTATCTCTCTTTCCATAGAGAGTCAGATCTATCACTTTCAACAAGGATAATACCATCCTTAAATGTGATTAGTTTTCTGGGAAACGGGGCGTAGTAAGCGGTCCATTTGGAAGGATAAACTTCTATTGTCCCACTCATTATATACGGAGAAACTTTACCCCGTTGTCCATTAGGAACAGATCTATACACATCTAAGGGACCTTTCCTTTCCTCCTCTGGAGTTTTTCTCCAATCTTGAGTTCCTGCGTAGTCTATTCTAAATAGTCTGCCTTCTGGATCAATCCAAAAGCATTCACAAAGACCGCTTAGATCTTTTGTCTGAAGCTCTTTAGTAAAACCCGGGCCTAGATCGTACGAGGACCTGATTGTATCGAACATTCCCATTTTCATTTTCTGGTTGATTATTCCAATGGCGAATCACGCCGGCAACGATAAAACAATTAGTAACGAGATAAGAAACAAGTATAATAGTCCGTATGCCAGCCACGTAGTTATCATAGGGCTCTGTTTTTTCATCAGAAAAACTTCCTAAAGAATACTTCCAGATGCTAAGAATTTTACTCATGGCTTAATGTATCCTTCATCGACCAAATATTTTTTTGTTAGAGGAGTGGGAGGGTAAACTTTCCACATTTCTCCAGCCGCGCACGCCTCTAGAGCTTTCTGAGTCATACCTTCAGTGCGTCCTGCCCATCCAGCTTCCGCTTCCCAAGGAACGGCGTGCTCTGGGTAGGTGCGTTCTGCTAATACCCTCCAGATCATAGGAACATCATCCTCGGGCTTAATAATGGCGATTAGGCTATTTTCAATAGTTCCCGCCATGCAATCTTGTGCTGCATGCCAGCCCTCATGGCGCATAACTTGCATTAATACGTTAGGCTTATTCATATACTTCCTATTTAGGAAGAAGTTATTGCCTACTGTATGATACACACCTCTGTGTCCTACAGGAAAATATTTTTCGTCAGCAAGAAAGACTTTAACGTTTACTTGCCTAAGAGCCATAAGCATCCTATTAAATTCATTAGAGGCAAAAGTAAATTCCTCAGTATTAGGATACTCAATAGAGAGATCTAAAAGAGTGTTAATCTCTTTAACACCGTTTGTGCACTCTCTAAGAAGCATGCATCCCATAGCGTCGTTGCTATAGAATCCTTTAGTGATCTTATCTTCGTTCGCGAATACAACTGCTGGAAGCAAAGTAAATGCGCCGAGTGCTAGAAGAAGTTTTTTCATAAGTTAAATGCGAGTAGGGAGACTTGAACTCCCACGGGCTAATGCCCAACAGATTTTAAGTCTGGTGCGTCTACCGATTCCGCCATACTCGCTAAGGTGGGGGATGAGAGGATCGAACTCACCTTAGGCGAATTATGAGTTCGCTGCATTCACCAGATTGCTAATCCCCCAATAGGACTGCTGGGACTTGAACCCAGATCACTCCGTTATAAGCAGAGGGCCTTTACCTTTAGGCGACAGTCCCGCGGGCAGAGTAGAAATCTCCAGGGAGTTGGTCAATGGGCATAATCAATACACGGTTTGGGCCGTCAATGATTGTAAATGTTTCTCCGTTTTCCACTCTTTCAAAGAGGGGATCAAAGTTTGCTTGAAACTCTTCCACGGTGAATTCTTTTTTGTTAGGGTCCATCGGGTTTCTTTCGATGTATGTACATTATACCAAGAATAGGACCCACAGTCAACCCCAATCCCGCAATAAATATAAAGATGGGATTAGGAGTCAGACTCGCTAGAGCCTTTAATATCGGGTGGAGCTGAATGAATAGCTGGTAGTTCATTTCTTTCCTCAGGAGTTTTGTATTGCCACTCTCTTGTATCGCCAACTGACCAAGATGGATCGGTTTCTACAGCAAAGTACTTCGTAGACACTTTAAAGTCTGGAATGAGCGTTTCTTTGGGGATCATAGAGGCCTCGTACCATAGAACTCTATTATTTGGCTGAGCCGCATATTGTCCGTTATCTAGAGCAATTACGTTAAAAGACTTATGCTCGTCTGGTGTTTCAGATAGGCCAAGCCTTGGACGATCATAATCTGGCTCACAAGCGTCGATAGTAAACATATACTCGCCATGATGCCATTGTTTATCCTTCCCAAGAAACTTGCAACGTAATCCGCTAAGAGTAAATTTCTCTACAACAGTAATGTCGTAACTAAAGCAATCCCAGAGCTCGATTACATCAAGCGGAAGGTCCGGCGAAGGTGTCTCAGGATCAGATACAAACGCAGCAAGTGGAAGTTTATCGTAGAGGGCCCCGTACTCCGGTAAGAGGGCCTCGATGTATATAGCACGACGGGCAATGGATTTTACGCTAATCCATATTGCTTCTGTGAACTCACCATGACCTTTCTCTAGGTCGTATAGATATTCCTTTCGCACATAGCATTTGTGCGGAGGTACATTTGCTACTAAAAAACTCATAGTTAACCTATAACTACGAGACTTTACACTACTTAACTAATTCTTGTAATATTGGAGCAGGAACTTGTTGAAACCCTGGGATAATCTGTCCTATGAACAAACCGACGATAACTAACCCACCTGCTACTAAATATCTCCACTTAGTAAGGTCTTCTACTTTCTTTTCTATCGAGTTAATTCGGTCTGTTAGTTCGTTATGTTCTCTATGACTATCCTGTTTTAACTCTTCAATTTTTTCATATAGCGCATCTTCTTCAAGGGCCCTTTCCTCGAGTTTGCCCTCGTGCTTGATGAGCATTTCTTTGATGCTGAGGGATACGTCACTAAGCTTTTCAATGGACTCATCTAGCTTAGTAAAATATCGTTCGTGAGTTTCTAGTCTTGATTCGATAACAGAAACCCTGCTATCATTAAAAACGCCCATTATAAACTACAATTATTCTAAATAGAATTTAAACAAACTAGTAATGGCATTCTGAGTCGTCTTCCTCGTCTTCATAGGAGGAAGGCTCTTCAAATAGCTCTCTCATTTTAAGATCGGCCATTCGTTCTTCTAAGACTTTAAGGCTTTTGCTTGAGAATAATTCACTCATTATCTTCTGGATTCAAACTTCTTATAACATTTAATCTTCTTTCCCAGGTATCTCCGCTGTCGGATCCTTTAACTGGGTTAATGCAAGTCTCGTCGCCTAGGTTATTACATACTAACCCTGCAAGGTCATGAGGGCATCCCTCTTTTCCTGTAGACCAATAGAGTTGTCCACCAACCCATTTAGCACTACATTTTGGGCACTCAGATACTGTTTTTTCTGTCATTGTGAAGTTGTTTCATTGATTTGTCAAGCATTCTCTTTAACTTACGCTTCATGAAGAACGTTCTTACAAGGACTATCTGATATCTCATAGAGAGATCAATATATCTAAATAAGTTAAGAGTGTTTTCTGTTCCTGCGTAGGCAATCATTCCGGCTAAAATAAAGACCGTTAGATAAAACCCAAGGAAGCCATATTCCATACTAATAACGCCATTCGTTAATTATGTCGAGGACATCAGACAAGGCATTGTCTACGGCCCTCTTCTCATTTATACTCCAGTCTCGGCCATAAGTACCGTTATGTAAGAGATCTTTTAATTTTAGAACTCTATGGAGTACGTCAATTTTTGTCAATTGTCCTCTGGGCATAATTACCAAAAAATATCAGTATAGCAATCGCCGCAAGCTAGCGACAATATAAGTATACTCGAAACAAAGGATGCTATCAGTATATATTTATACATACTACAAAAGAGGCAGCTCTTAACCGCCTCTTTGTTCTTTAATCAAAACAGCCGTATTTAATTAATTCTTTATATTTACCAGATGCCAGGGATTACCTGACCTGTTGTGAAATAAGCCCCTACAGCAGCAACAAAGCCCACCATAGCAAGTCGTCCGTTCAGTTTTTCCGAAGATTCTTTAAATCCCATTGTTTTTCTCCTGTTTGGTTTTGTTGTAGATAATAACTTCTTCACCATCGTGGGTAAAGACTAGTTCGTCGTCATGGCCCCAACAAAGTTCTTCGTATAAAGCATTAAGCTTTTCCATGTCTTCGTAAAGGGCATTTGGATTGGGCATTAAGTTTCTGTACCGTTTTGAGTTAGAAATGCGGCACCAGCAAATGTAGCAAAAAGGATTACTCCCATAGCAAGTAGTGCCATCAGAAAATACCGAAAAAGAACTTGCCAGTGATTGCGTAGGAGATAAATCCTGCAATGATTCCCATCATAGCCCAACGGCCATTATATGTTTCTGCAAACTGCTGAGGAGACTCAAGGCCTTTACGGTTATAGGATTCTACCACCATTTGAGGCTCTTTGGCAAACAGATTGTTTTGTCCGAATTCGTTTGTTGTAACGGTCATTGTAACAAAGTGTAACTATATAATTATAAACTATTTGTTAACAAATGTAAATAGCCCCAGATCAATAGTCATCGTCTTCTAACACTCGCCTAACGCCTTCTTTATTTTTCATACAATAACCATGGACGTCTATTTCCATCTCTCTATGTGCTTTTACGTGGAGTACTTCAATAAAAACAAGAGTACCGATAATACCAATGAAGCTAGCCAGAAGAAATTTCATGGTAATAAAAAAGCCCCGGTTTTACCCGAGGCTAATAGAGTTATATAGCTAAATCAGAAGTTATACTTAACGCCAAGCTTACCGCCATAACCGGTGTCTGCGTCATCAATTCCTGTAGCAAGGGAGATCTCGCCATAAACGCCAAGAGACTCGGTGGCAGCAACACTTGCGCCGACCTTACCGCTGAATACGGTTTCGGAGTCTCCGCCGTCAGGAGTTACGAATGCAGGACCGCCTTGAACATAGTAGCCAACAGAACCAACGGTTCCTTCGTAGCCAACGTGTACGTCGGTGGTAGCACCAGCATAGTCACTGCCGGTCCAACCTGCGTTGGTTTCGACGTTAACATAAGGACCAGCGATAGCAGCGCCGGCAGACATGGAGAGAGCAGCGGTGGCTGCGAAAGCGGATTTAATCATAATAGTTTTGAAAATGTCTCGGGAGGGAAAAAATAGGTCACCTCACGGATGGAAGAGATCTCGACTATGATCTCTTGTGGAATTGTTACTCTGTGTAAAGGAAAATTTCCACTAGTATATTATAAACCATTTTCTAGGTATTGTCAACTACTTAACAATCTGAAGTCGTTCTACGTATTCTCGAGCTATTTCTTCGCGTCTTTGCTTAGCCGCTTTGGACTGACCTTTGGCTTCTTGATACTTACGCACAGTTGCTCGTACCAATTGAGCATACATACTCTTATCAAGCTCAGGACGATCAACATCAATAAGCTTATATACTTTGTTAAAGTCAATGACTGCTTTTGTGGGACTTTCTTCAATCTTTCCACTAAGCCCATAGTCAATGAGAGTTGATTCACTGCCACCTTCACCATCTGTCATGAATTGTTGGTTATGCATATCGCCATGATAGAAGCCCATCTTATGAAGGTCGCGGATTGCTCTGAGAGACTTACGAGCCTGGTCTTCAGTCATAGTTAGACCTCGTTCTTTCTCTTCAGGAGTGCGATTATAGCCGTTACCCCATAGAGGAGCTCCGTCGATAGCATCCATCTCGATGTGTTCATCGGATGCAGAGTGAACTTTCGGAGAGTGGCCGAGTTCCGCCATACGTTTTCCGAGCTCTATCTCATACGGACCCCACTCCTTTCCTTCTTTGAGGGTTTTTACAACACGATTTTGTTTCTCGTCTTTGTAGACAATCCCGTAGTTTCCTTCGGCTAATTTCTTCATCTTAGAGACGTCGGGGATAGAGGGCTTCGAAGGCTTTGCCTTCTGCTCCATTCTATCACCAGAATCAACTAGTTTCCACCGGCCATTAGCCTGTTTCTGAAGTGTATGACCAGACTTGGGGTTCTTGTAAACTGCGCCGGGCTTAGCGGTCTTTCTAAGCGCCTCTGGCACCATTTCATCCGAGTAATTTACTTTGGGCATAGTAAAAATATATCTGACTCTTTCAACCAACGATTCAGGTAGGACTCGAACCTACGACCGACTGCTTAGAAGGCAGTTGCTCTATCCAGCTGAGCTACTGAACCAGAAACTTAATCTGGAAACTTAGATTGAAGGACGTACTCTACGGTAGTAGCCACGTCATTCATTGCGTCTCTGAGCTCTGGCCTTTGTCCAGACTCTTGTAGCATTATATCACGATCATCAGAAAGTGTCCACCGCCATTGGCGCATTGACGAATTATACCAGAGATTAATTTTCATAATACTTGTATTTTTTCGTGCCCGACTTGAACTGTCGGGTCTACCCATATACTATACCCCAGATTTCTGGCGTCGATACAGAATGCTACGTCTTCAGAACACATATCCTCGTATGGTCCGATGGACATACGCTTAGGAGCAAACCACGGATAAGGCAAAGCTTCAAAAACTCCCTTCTTTACCAGCGTCCATCCAAAGCCAACATAATCTGCTTCAAATCTTTTTCTTTTATTAACCATCTCTTCCCTACTGACAAACTGGAACGTACCATATTCCTGAAAATAGTCTTCCTCCATCTTCTCAACAACGGGAGTAGTACCTCCAGGTTGTGTGTACCAGCCAGAAGCAATATCTTTTCTCATATCCACCAGCTTAAAAAAATCTTCAGAGGAAAATACAATGTCGCTATCAATCCACATCATGTAGTCGTAAGCAACTTTGCCACCAAAAGGAGCTTGGCGCGGCCCATTTTTTACGTCGGCTCCTGCAACTTTGCATCTAGCAAAATTTACCATAGAGCTATAGTCTTGAGAAATAATGGGTTTCATTCCAACTCTCTTACAGTCATCAAGCAAGGTAGTAAAATTTACTAAAAACCTCCCAGAATAATAAGAACCTGGGAGGCAGAAGATTACAGTTTTACCAAGATAGGGTTGGTAAGTTAAATTCATTCTTCAGAAGATTCTTCTTCGGAGGACTCTTCCTCTGCAGGAGGAGCTGGAGGAGTGTATGTATAGCTAGAAGTACCTGTAGGATCGGCACCGTCGATTGTCTCAGGGCGCTCTTGTTGGAAATCATAAATTTGTTTTCCGACAGCTTCAATAGAAGACTTAACGTAGCTAAATTCTTCAACTGTAGAAACGCCTTCAGCTGCTAAAAGCCATCCCTTTAAAGTCTCTTTAGTCACGTCTTCAAATGCAACGAAGGAATCCTCGTTAAGATCCTCTACAGAGAATTGAGAGGTTCCTCCGCAGCTATAGCTGAAAGAAGGTTGAGTTTCTACTAGGTTTCCTTCTTCTTCAGATCCGGTAGTGATGGCATTAGAATATGCGTTTACGCCATAGCTTGCTTCCACGATGACGTTATTAAAGCTTCCTTCTGAAAGTCTTCTTTTTACACTGCCGATATTAAATGTGTAATTAATGGCCATGAGTTAATATAACAAAGAATTGTTGTCTTTTAACTATAAACTACGAGTCGGGAATACAGGATTTGAACCTGTGGCATCCTGCTCCCAAAGCAGGCGCGCTACCAAACTGCGCTAATTCCCGACGTACTTAGATTATACCATAAACCTTGCGCATGTTGATCGTTTAAGGATTATCTAGAATATTAGCGTTTATTTGCACATGGCAAACAACTTTAAGTTATTCGACGTAAAACACGGCCTGTCGGTAAATGGGTTGGAGTTTGTCGACAATAATAGAAACGTAACCCTTAACAACTTAACTGTACGAGGAACATCAACAGTTATTGATACAAGGACGTTAACCACGGTTGATCCGATAATTAGTCTGGGTAAGTCTGGAAATAAGTACACAATTACTGCCGTTACCGCAGCTAACCCCGGCCGATTAGCTTTTGCGGCATCTGCTTTATCAGACTTTGCTCTTAGTGATTCTGTAAAGCTCCTTGTGAGTGGAGGAGGCGCGGCTCCTGGTGGCTTGACAGCTAACACCGTATATTACGTAAAAGCCATTGATACTGACGTAAGTAGCGCAACTTACGGGACAATCACGATCTCTGCAACTCAAGGTGGATCGGCGATTCAGATCACTTCTGCCGGAAGCGGAACTTTAGAGCTAGAACTTAACCCTCTCCAAGATCTAGGACAAGATCTAGGTATCGAGGTCAACTACGTAGATGGCTCGGCTAAAACTGCAGCCTTTGGTTTTGCTGATCTTACAAAGAGATTTACCTACTTCTCTGATTCCTCGTATGGTGGTTCGGAGTCAGTCTCCGATGATACTTCCCCAGCCGCGATATTTGGCGGAGTAAAGGGTGGCGCTGACTTTGCTTCGATAATCTTAGAGCACTCTGCGGCTCTTACTTCTACTAGCCCTGGAATTAGTCTAACTCAGACTTGGAACGCTGGAGGGGCTACTTTCGATGCGATTGATGTTAATCTAACAGATACCGCCTCTGCTTCTGCTTCTAGAATAATTCAAGCTCAAGTTGGTAGTGCTGATAAGTTTGTAGTTAGAAAAGACGGCGTATTATCACTAAATACTTCTAACCAGACCGGTGTATTAACTTTAGTCCAAGACTCCGCAACTCAAGCTACTACCTTAAATCTAATTGATGGTACTGCA
>MDSZ01272411.1_pt1 | contig 15785 bp, 24 predicted proteins | sample 811201 | NCBI WGS metagenome assembly MDSZ01 (sample SAMN05326647, study PRJNA326480) | marine metagenome | isolation source: seawater | place: Indian Ocean: North | collected 2010
GGGTGGAATCAATGGGTTGTACACAACTACTTAGTTCTAGCCCGACCACAATTCGGTTTGTAGATTTTCCTTATCTACAAGACTTTTATGGCAAACCGTAATGTTTTGTAGGGTGCTGTAGGGTGCAGCCAACAGCGCAAATTGCGCTTAAAACGCAGATAAAGCGCAATATCTAACGGTCAACAACGTCTACCAGGTAGCCTGGCGACAGATGGATGTAGTTCTTTTCGACCGTCTTGACAGAATCACCCAGAAACGCAGCTACCTTCGTAATGTCCACGCCATCTTCGACAGCCCTGGTTGCCCAGGTATGACGGAAAACGTGAGCCGATAGGTCAGGCACATTCAGCTCATCGCTCACGACCTTCAGCTGATAATGTATGTCAGCTGGGTTATCACAAACGTAATCGTTCACGGCTTCTGCCTTTGCGCGTTCTAATACTGGGCGCAGCTTCTTGCTTATCGGCAGCGGTGGCCGGCGTTTTGTTGTTTGTAGCTTACCTTCCGGCAAGAAGTTTATCATGTTGCGGTCGAGATTGACCTGTTGCCACTTGAGTTCGAGGATGGCTGACTTGCGCTGGGCAGTCTCCATAGCCAGGACAACAAAGCGGCCAATCTTAGCCAGGCGATTTGTTGGCTTCATCCCTGCCCCGTTCTGCACCAGGTTGTGACAATGCTCGTACAATCTGTCCAGCTCATCACCAGTCAGTACCCTGTTCCTGGGCGGACTAGCGTTGGGCAGCTCGACATACGGCACAATGTCTTGGGTAATCCTGCGTTCCCTGGGTTCGACCTTCTTAATCATAAAGTTCAGACAGGCTCGAAGTGATTGCAGCTCACGGCGTATCGTGCTTTCGGCTGCCTCCCGTGTGCCGATAGAGCCTTTCCGACGCAGTTTTGCGTATTCCTGGCTATCGAGCTTTGTTATCTGGCTAACGCGCATACGTCCGAACAGATGTTTTAGGTTGTTTATAACAGCTGGGTAACGCGCTTCTGAAAGCATCGAGCCTTCAATCCATTGCTCGAACCACCAGTCCAGGCAATCCGATACCTTTGGGTCTGCGTCTACAACTTGGTCTTTGTTGTGCGCTTCAAGCCACCCTGCGAAACGAGCTTCTGCATGGAGTAGATTGTCTGTCCGTAGGCTCTTTCGCTGGCTACGTCCGTTTGCGTGGTAATAGACGTAGTAGTTTCCCTGGTCGTCTGTTCCCAGGCGTGGCGGTTGTTTTTTTCTTGCCATCTTTTCTCCTCCATCAATGTATAAGCTGCTCCCTGGGGGATGCGAACCGAGCGCCCGACTTTTATTGTCGGTAGCTGTCCTGTTTTTCGTAAGCGCTTGACCGTATCTATCGACACATTGAGCAAGCCAGAAACCTGTCGCTGGGTAAGCAACATGGCCTCAGTCCTTACTTTTTAATATCTGCATTACCTCGATTGCTTTGTTGGCATCGACTTTCATATTAATGTTTAGCCACATCATATCTGAATTGTCATTTACTTGCTTAATCTGTAGCACTGGTTCTTCTATAGCTGCCGCATTGGCAGCATAGTTGGGATACAATTCTTCAGACGCTACGGAAAGAGCTTCGCAAAGCCTTTCAAGGTTTTGTGGCGTAGGCACAGAACGGCCTCGAACATACGTTGATATGCTGTCCCTACCCATCTTTGCGGCCCTGGCTAAATCCGATTGATTCATTCCTTTTTCGAGCATAAGTGCATATAATCTTTTACCAAACTCTTGTTTAGACAGCACTTTTTGGGACAAATCTACGGTTCCAGTATCGCCTGGCGCACTTCTCGTACTTATATATGCTGACACTAGACTCATCCTTTTGTTGGTCACAACTCCAGACATAGTAGTTTCCGTAAGTTTTGTCTACATAAATAATTTATGCATAAATTTTTTCAGATATTATGTTGCAATGTGAAACTATCTCTGTATGTTGGTTGTAGTGAACCGCAAGACAGACAATATGCGGGTTTAGGAGACAGGCATGGTACTACATTTAGATGCACACAAGGTTGTTAGAGATTTTGGGGGCATGACAAAAACAGCAAGGCTTTTGACAGACGCTGGGCAGCCAATAACAAGAGATGCTGTCGATAAATGGCGTAGAGCCAGCCGTATTCCTAGCCCTCACTTACTCCATCTAGCAATGATTGCCAAAGAGCGCGGTCAAAGATTTGATTTATATGATTATATTGTAGAGGGAACATGAAAAAAGATAAACGTAACGGAGATGGTTCGACACACGGTCGCAAAGCGGCTAATTGGTCTGCGCCACATCAAGGCCCACCAGGTAAAGTTTTATCAATAACGAAAAGATGCTGCCGTGAAAAGATTTGCGGTTGCGGTTTTGAGGCAGATTTAAACGACTTGGAAAAATGGATTCACGATGCTGAACCCTGGAGTCCAGAAAAAACACACTACATGACACTTGTTGCAATGATTGCTTGCGACCAAAAAATTCCCCTACAATCCAGAGCTAGAGCCAGCGGTATGATACGCGCCAACATTGACGACCCTATTATATCGAAGGTGAGTACATAATGGTTATTTGGGGAATAGACCCAGGCATCAACGGTGCGCTGGCAGCATTTCATGTAGAAGAAGGTCAGCTGGACATCCATGATATGCCAATCATGGAAGTGCGCGGCAAAAAAACTGTGAGTCCGCAGCTGGTCAAAAATATTTTATCCGAACACCACGGCCCTGTTTGCATCGAGCGCGTTGGCGCGATGCCAGGGCAAGGTGTGTCCTCGATGTTTAACTTTGGCAAGGGCTACGGCATCTTGCTGGGCGTTGTTGCTGGACTCGATATGCCGATTGTCGAAGTCGCACCGCCAACCTGGACAAAATCATTAAAAGTGCCGCAAGGTAAGGACGGACATCGAGCAAGGGCTTGTGAGCTGCTGCCAGCATACTCGCAAATGTTTGCCAGGAAGAAAGATGATGGTCGTGCGGATGCGGCTTTACTTGCCTTTTACGGCGTTACGCATGACTTAGGTGTAGGTTGATATGACAGACAAACAGACAAAACAGCCAACAAAGAACGGCTTTCAAATGCACGGACTGTCCAGAGTTTCTGTCAGTCAGATGAACAAATTTCGCGAAGCCCCTGATGCGTGGGCCTGTCAATACCTGGGAGGGGCTAAGTTTAGCGTAGGCTGGTCTGCCATCCAGGGCTTCGCGGTTGAAGCTGGCATTGAATGGGGCGTATTCAATGGTGTGGATACGCCGGAGTGTGTCGAGAAAGCTATCGACCAGCTAAAAGAGCGCAGCACATTGCTGCCAAACAAAGCCGAGGAGCTGGAAAAACGTAAGCCGATTGTTACGCAAATGGTTGAGAATGGGCTTGAGCAGCTGATGCCATTGGGCAAGCCGGAAAGCCCAGCGCCTGGTCAACGTCAACACAGTATTGGAATACCTGTTCGATTTAGTCCTGGTGACAACGGAACAATCGACCTCATCGGATACCTCGACTTTTGGTATCCTCAACACAACCTGGTTGTTGACCTAAAAACAACAGCCAAAGCGCCATCGAAGTGGTCGCTATCGCATGGCATCCAGGCTGCCGTATATCAAAAAGCTGTTCATGCGATGACTGGTGAGAAGCCAGCGGTAAAATTTTTGTACTGCCTCACCCGCAAGAAAGACCCCTACATCTGGCTCGAAATGGAAGACGCTGACTATTACTTGGCGTCCTTTAAACGCACTGTAACCCAACTGGAGAAACTATTGAGATTATCAAACGACAGCAGGGACATCATAGCTGCCCTGCCGCATAACCCTGACTCGTTCTATTGGTCGGATGCCCAAGAAATCGCGGCGCAATTCTACGACTAGGGATGCTTTATTTGAAGGCCCAGAAACCGAGTATGCGCTGGATACTTACGAGTATTTTTGGTGGCGCGTTTTGTACCAGGCAGTCAACGATGCGGACAACCTGGACAACAGCAACGTCACCAAGCGCAACCAAGCAAAAGCCGCAATCATTTGGCTTATGCGAGACAAACGAGATTTCGAGATGGTCTGCCTTGCCGCTAGGCAAGACCCAGACTGGTTTCGGACACGCGCTATTCGATGGTTGAATAGCCGTTACTCTGCCGAACTCCTCGGCACGGTGTTCGCCCCCCGCCGTAGAAGTGGGGGCGCTAAACTGCGGTAACATAGGAGACTGAAATGCCGTTAAATTTTGTATCAAGTGGGGGTGGTAACCCCTTCATCCGTTTCTCTGTAGAGGACAACGAATGGGTGCGCTCAACCCCAGAAGGCGATTTGCAAACAGTAGACATGACATCTGCTCCTGTTCTTATCGACATCGAAAATGTGCAACAAGGCTGGCTAAAGCTGTCTGGCGGTCGTGATTGGGTCGAATGGCCTGGCAATGACCCGTCAAGCACACCAAAGCCATCCGACCAACACAAGCAAGGTATCTCTGTAAACTTCTACTCGACCAAGATGTTTGGCGATGAGCCGACCAGGGAATTTTGTACCAGCGGTGTTGGCAGCCTAGAGTTTATCAAAAAGCTGTATGCAGCTTGCGAAGATAAATTCGGCAAAGGCGAGATTCCTGTAGTCCATATTACTGGCAGCACGAAAGTCAAAATTGGTAAAGGCAACAGCCGGATTCCTGATTTTGAAATCAAAGGCTGGAAAGCAAAGCCTGACGATATGGGTGCTGAATCAGTTACCTCCCAACAACCCCCAGCAGATGTAGCCTCGGACACTACTGCTCAAGTATCTGCGTCAGATGACGTCAATTTTGACGAAATCTGATTGAGGGGCAACTGGGGCGGCATCCGTGTCGCCCCTTTTTTCGGGTGGTAGTAATGGAAAAAACAAAAACAGAATGGGCAAAGTTTTGGGCAGACAAGGGCTTCAGTGTCGTTCCTGTTCATTACGTCAAGCCTGACGGTTCGTGCAGCTGCTCACAAGGCGCAGCTTGCCCTAGTCCTGGGAAGCACCCAGCGCCAAGCCGCTGGAAGAAGTACCAGGAAGCAAAGGCAGATGAGCATACGCTTGAAATGTGGTTCGATGGTCGCTTCAAAGACTACAACCTGGGCGTTGTTACAGGAAAGATTAGCGGGAATGTGTTTGTGGTCGATGTTGACATCGGGCCAGGCAAGCCAGGGCCAGACACCCTGGACGACTTGTGTATGGCAAACGATGACCTACCCGAAACACTAGAACAAATAACGGGCAGCGGTGGTAAGCACTACTTTTACCGTGCGCCCGATGATGTAGAAATAATTACAGGCAAAAACACCCTGGGCGATGGCATCGACACAAGAGGCGAAGGCGGATTTGTTGTTGTTGCGCCAAGCAACCACAAATCTGGCGGAGCCTACATTGTATCGCCGCATCGCTCAAACATCGAAGCCAGCCCAACCTGGCTGCGCGAGATGTCGAAGATTGGTGCAGCGATAAACGGCAGTATGAATGGCTCGGCCATGCAGGGTACGCAAACCGATAGGTGGGGCGACCTGGTGGATGGGCGCGAAGGCTACATGGTGCAGCTGCTGCTTGGTACAATCAGAACATTCTGGGCGCAGAAAGGTGTTTTGCCGACAGTCGATGAGCTGGTAGATGAGTGCTGGCCGACCTTCGAGGCAAAGGCTAGAGCGCGTGGCAGTGACCTGGCATCCGATGGTCGCGGGATAGATTTGTTTAGGTATAAGGCTAATTATCAGCTAAAACGTGCAAGGAACAATGAGCTGCGGATTCTGCACAATGTGGAACCTGGCTCCGAAAAGCCGTCATTGACGCAATCAGCTCCGCGTCACGACCAGGCGGTGAGTGGAGAGAGCGTTGGTTCGCCACCCGAACAGCGCTCTCTCCGCATTTCCGATTGGGGCATGAACCGATACAGCGGTGAAGCGCCCGACCAGGAATGGCTAATCGAAAACATTTTACCCAGGCGCGTACCTGGACTCGTTGCTGCGGTCGGCGGACTCGGCAAGTCCTTTATCTTGCTCGACCTGGCAATGAAGGTTGCCGGAGGCGACCAGGGTATGCACCAGGAGACTGCGCTGGGCGGTCATATCGTCCACAATGGCAAGGTGGTGTTCCTGGGGGCCGAAGACAGCGCCAACAGTATGCACAGACGGATTGCAAATATCAGTGGGCCGAACCTCAGAGAACGGGCAGCTGGTAATCTGTTTGTTGTTCCGATGCCAGACGCTGGGGGGCCGATGCCGTTTATCCAGAACGTGATGGGCCAGTACAGCGTCACACCAGAGTTTGACAGTATCAGGCAACAGCTGATGGATATGGGCGACATTGCCCTGGTTATCATCGACCCGCTACAGGCGTTTGCAGCTGCTGACATCAATACAGACCCAGCTGCTGCTCAGTTCTGGTGGTCACTGATGGGCGAGTTATGTGTAGCAGCTGGCGCAAATGTGCTGATTGCTCACCATATGCGTAAGGAAGGCACGTTCAGCATCAAGAAGTCTGTACAGGCCAGAGAAGCGATTAGAGGCACGACAGCGCTCGTTGACGGTGCGCGGTGGGTATATGGCTTGTGGCAGATGCCGGAGTCTGACGAGCTTGTAGTGGCCAGCAAAATGGGTTTCGAGGCTGGGGTAGGCAACTGCGTGATGGGCGGTATCGTCAAGGTCAATGATGCAGCTGACAACAGCACCAGGGCTTTTGTTCGAGGTGAGTCAGGGCTGCTTATCGACAAGACATTCGAGGTCGATGGCATCCTGGAGGCGTCAGCCAAGCTCGACAAGCTGCAAACCAGGGCAATCTTCGATGAGATTAACAGGCGCTGGGGAACAGATGAGCCGTTTGCGATGGCTACAAACACAACCAGGTCACTGCAAGCCTGGATGGTCACGGAGTACGGGATGCCAAAACGCGCAGCCCGTGGCTACATGATGGCGTGGGCCGAGCAAGGATACATCGAGAACACAGTCCATGACAGCAAGACAAAGACAAAAGGCATACGGGTTGTCCGTGCGCCGGACGAACCAACCTGGGGGCGTAGCAATGATAATTGAAGGCGATGGAACACTGCAAAAGCGGTTCGATAGTGGTCTTTGCCCGTTCTGCGAATGTGTATGGGACCCGCTGCCAGGAAACGTCTGTCGATACTGCAAAAAGGTATGGAGTGATTACCATGCCGAGCAAGATGAGTTCGAGGCAGCTGTCGAGGCTCAAATCAATAAAACAGGGAGTTTAGAATAAAACGCAAATCACTTCCGCTGGCGGAAGTAAGCGGGGTGAACAAGCAAAAATGGCGGAAGTAACAGGGGGGAACCCCATAAAAAGGCGGAAGTAAATGGTTCTCAGCAATAGAATTGGCGGAAGTAGGGCGGAAGTAGGGCGGAAGTGCAGCGGAAGTAGTACCCCGTACCCCTTACGCACTACTTCCGCCAACGCGGATAGTAGGCGTGGCCAGGGGAACGGTACAGCGAAGGTATGGTGGAGCGATAGGTATGGCAAAAGGTAGATACAGTGGAGCGAAGGGACGGACGAAACACAAGTCCGATGATGAGAACAAATGGTTCGCACCAAATATGTGGGGCGACCATCGCTACCCGATTGTCAAAGCAGCCCTGGATTCAGTCGATGAGGTGGCTCGAACACTCGAACAACGGTGGGGCATTGGTAGGCTGCAACGCATCGCGCCACCCGAACTGGCTGTCAAGTTTGCCCAGGCAACCGAAAACTTCAACGAAGCCTGTAACCAGGATGACCACAATTACATGGTGCAAAAGGCAAACAACCTGATTGCCGGATGGAAAGCCCTGGAACGGTCAGCCGAGAAAAATGGATTCTCACCAGCTGACCCGAAGGTTTGGTATCTACGCGCACCCGATGACGCGCTCGATGGCAAGCCCTTCGCCATCATCGAGAACACTGGAGACTACAAACGCATCGAACCCGATACGGTTAAACGAATTTATACCATTGATGAAATATGTCGGTTCATACAGTTCTGGGAAGAAAAGAACAGTATGGCAAACACCGTCAAAGACACTTTTCCAGGTAGCCACATCACAAGCATTAAACCGAATAACGAAAAGAAGGAGGAGTTTTTCGATGACGAAATCCCATTCTGACCCAAAGATTTTGCAGCAAACAATGGAGGAGATTATGCAGCGTAAGAAAAAGAAAATGGATTCTCAAAACGTGAAAATGGATTCTCAACCCGTTAGAGTCCAAATGTTGGGCGATGTTCAAAAAATCGTCAGCCGTGAGCGCAATGTCGAGTATGGCGAACCAGTTGAAAACATGGACAGAACCGCCCAAATGCTTCGGGCATACTTCGGCAGCCGTCCAGGTTCCAGCATCGAAGCGCACGACTCTGCGGCCCTGGGCATCATTTTAAAGCTGGGAAGACTCGCGGAGAATCCTGGCAGCATGGACAGCTGGCGCGATGTTGCTGGTTATGCGTCTATTGGTTACGAAATTATGGAACAGCAGCAGCCCAGGAAAAGAGGCAGACCGCCAAAGCATAAATAAAAAAAGCGCCCGAATCCCAGTCAGGAGTCGGGCGCGTTCCAGCAGCCGCTAGGCTGCTGGTTGTTAGGACAGCCCCAGGGCGTGACCAAACAGCAGAAAGATGTATCCCAGGCCAAAAATTGACAAAAGCCCCAGCAGCTCGGCCAGGAATGTCCAGGGATGCTTGACGTAGTAGCGCAGCGCTTCGCGTAGTTCTTCCATATCAACCACCCCAGTAAAATTGACGGCAGAACCACAAAACAGCATCGCGCTCTAGGTCGTTCATTAGTCTAAATTCAATCCAGGGCGTTCCCCAGTCTTGATATTGCAGCTCGATGCCCTCCCCGTCTGGCTCTTTGTGTTGTCCCAGGTCGCCCACAATCTGAACAGCTGGGCCACCACCAGCCAGGGAAATTTTAAACTGCTCGGCTTCGAGGTGGTCAGAGTGTGCCACCCAGCCAGAGCGGACAGCAGTACCACCACCAGCGGCGTCCTGGGCGCGTTCCCGTACCTCATCCGCTGCGCGGTGGTCTTGGTTGCGCTCGGCTGTCAGATAAGCTCTGTGCAGCTGCATGATTTCCAGCAGCTGATAGCCAGCCTGTCGCCAGGCGCGTCCAGCTCTGTGCTTTTCTTCGGCTGCTTCATGGTGCTGCCGTCTCAATGTTGCGTTGCTAATCATTGCGCTGCCTCCTCTTTTATTTCTTTGATTGCGCGCAGCATTGATTCACGCGCCATGCGTTCCGGCACTGGCAACGCGAACCAGGTGGTTTTGTCGGCCATCTCTGCCCGCACCTGTTTTTCGATGTTGTCCAGCTCGGCCAGGCCAGCTGCGTCCCATGTTTCGTTGTCTTTCATTGTTTCAGCTCCTCGATGGGTTGGCTGCCATCGTCAGACCCTGGGAACCACCCCAGGATGACGCCAGGCGCTTGCCTGGCGTTTCGGCTAGTGTTGGGCGTATCTCCCTACAATGTCGTCACGAACAAGCCGCCAATCCTCATAGCTGCGGCCATTGATGGGCTGCCAGCTACGAATATAGTGGTCTTCGTTTTTTTGCATTGGTGTTTGAGTTATGACTGTGATGCCGCGCTGCTTGGCTGCTCGAAGGAAAATGTGGGCGTCCAGGTCTTCCTCCAGGGCAAACCATTGAATCCCAGGCGCTGCCTCGCCTCGCTCGATGCGGTCAAAGTGTCGATAACTGAACGGGCTAAAATCCAGGTCGGTCAGCCCTACCTGGTGCAACCATGCTTCGCGTACCATTAGCCAGCCGTGTCCTGGGTCTGTGTGCCAGGTGGCAATAATCGGTGTTTGTGTTGTTATGTTCATCGCGCCGCCCCTGTCAAAATGATTGACCAGGCATCGCGCAGCGCCTTGGCTTTTAATATTTCGCCCTGGCTTTCTGCTTCTTCGATGTCAGCCTTGACGGTTGCACCCACAACCAGGACGGCATCCGCCCAGCTCATGAATGTGGTTTGCGGTTCAGCTGCCAGCTCGGCATCTGTCCAGGTTTCAATCAGGTCATGCTTAGACATTTGCGACATCCTCCAGGCTGCTTCTGGCATCGTCCAGGCTGCTTTCAGCGTCTTCCATGTTGCTGATATGCTCCTGCATGGTTTCGCCGCGCTCACCGTCCTGGAAACTTTCGGGCATATTGTCGAAAGCCTCCTGTTCCTCCTCGCGGATTTCTTCCAGCTGCGCTATCGCGTCATCAATCAAGCCCTGGATTTTCTCCAGGCGTTTGCGTCTGTCTTGGTTCATTGGTCTGCCTCCAGGTTTAGAATGTGTTGCAGTCTCAGCTTGTCACCGTCCAGGCGGTAAAGCCTGGTCGGGATGATGTCGCGGCTGCCGCGCTGCCGCTTGCCTACTGTTATCAGCTGGCCGTCTGTGGATTTGTCTGGCCATACCTGGTTATTCCGTGCCAAGCGCTGCCCAGCATCGCGCAGCGTTTTGGCTTGTGACCAGATAACCATGCTGCCGCCTACCTGGTCGAGTGTATGGTAATAAATCATTGCTCCGCCTCCAGGGTTGTCAGTGTTGCCTGGTCGAACCCGTCCAGCTCGGTCAGCGCCAGCTGTATGCGGTTCAGATAGATGCGGATTTCGTCCAGGGCCATCAGCTGCGGCCCTGTAAATTGATGCTGCGCGACTGCACTGGCCAGACGGTTGCAAGCAATCTTCGCAGTATTGGTTGCGTATTCCGGCGCATCGCCCTGGTGATTGGCCACCAGCTGCGCGACCTGGGCAATGGTGATGCCATAGGTGCGCTGTTCGATGTGTTGTTTTTCTTCTGCTGTCATTGTTTCAGCTCCTTTGTTTATGTTGTTGGGCAATGCGACCAACACCACCCTGCAATCATACTGCCTTTTTTTCCGCATATCGTCAAGCATTGTGTTTTGCTATGCTTTACCAGGTAAATACAGAAGGAATATCAGGGCATGGCAAACATCAGGCAGCGCAACATCTCAGACCAGCAAACGGATTTCGTGCATTACCTGGTAAAAGAGAACAAGAACGCCACAGAAGCAGCGCGCCTGGCTGGATATGCTCACCCAAAGCAGTCGGCTTATGTGTTGACCAGGAACCCTGTTGTTTTGGCCGCTATGCGGCAAGCCAGACAAACGACCTACCAGGGCGAGCTGGCCAGTTTGGCAGCAGATACGCTTAAAACTGTGATGATTGACCAGGATGCACCAGCTGCCGCCAAAGTATCAGCAGCCAGGACAGCCCTGGAATTAGCTGGCGACCTGGGCAGGGCAGCGGATGACCTGGCATCGAGCAAAAGCCTGGCCGAAATGTCGCCGGATGAGCTGGCCAGGCTAATCGACCGCTGGGAAGATGAGCGCAGCAGCCTAGCAACAGACGTTACACCGCAGAATAAAGCGCAAAACAGCGCGAAAACCTAGCAGCGCCAGGCGGTTTAATGGTCGCGGTAGAACTACTGACCAGGCAGCGCGTCATCATGCGGCGGCGCGATGGTAATAATGTGGCGGCGACCCGACCCACCCCCTGGGGTAGTCCGCGACCCCTGGCTACAGTGTATAACCCAACCGCTATAAATTTTTCGGAAAACTCAATCTCGCACACTTTGTTGAATGGTGCGACAAACACCTGTATAATGAAATCAACGCGAGGACTATTTGATGGCTAAGAGTGTTTCATTATCGGTTGGCCGTGGCGAAAAACTCTCGGTTTCTCGCGGAGCTGGTTTAACGAAGAAAGGTCGCGATAAGTACAATCGCAAGACTGGCTCAAACTTAAAAGCGCCTGTTACGGAGAAGTCTCCAAAGGGCAAACGGGCGAAACGAAAAAAGTCGTTCTGTGCGCGAATGAAGGGAGTGCCTGGCCCTACGAGCAAGAATGGCAAATTAACAAGGAAAGGCGCTGCGTTAAAACGCTGGCGATGTAACCTGGGATGAGCCTGTACGAAAACATTAACAAGCGCAAGAAGGCTGGCACTAGCCGTTCTAAGAAAAATTCCACTATCAGCGACAAGTCATACGCAAATATGAAAGCTGGTTTTCCTAATAGTAAGAAAAACAAGGCCAAAAAGAAAACCAAAAAGCGTATGGCTAAGAGCATGGGGTACGCATAAATGGCACAACCACGCGATTACAATCGTCAGTATAACTTTAACGATTTTCAAACTACCAGTCCTAGCGACCCGTTGCCAGGAAATGAGGTAGACAATGAACTAAACTCGGTAAAACTGACGCTCGATGATTTAAATGAGAATATCGAGAAGATTCAGCGTGACGATGGCAAGCTAAAGAACCAAGCGGTTCACAAAGACGCCTTCGATGCTGGGGCGCTTGCCCTGGTAAACGCTGAAAGTTTTAATCCGCGTGGCGATTGGACGGCTGGCAGAGCTTATGCCGTCAACGACATCATTGATTTTAACGGCGCGACCTACCTAGCGACTGTAGCACATACTTCTGCTGCTGCTTTTGCAACAGACCTTGATGCTGATAGGTGGGTTTTGTTGGCAAACGCTGCGATTGCAACGACCGCAGCTGCTGTAGATAAGTATGAGGGTGACGGCGCTCAAACTGTATTCACCTTACAATTTAATTACGCATCCGACACATCTGCGATGGTGTTTGTAAATGGTGCTTTAAGAAATCCTGGTGATGATTACACCATATCTGGCAATACTCTGACATTTGTGACCGCTCCATCTACGCCTTCTGTAGCTGGTAACGAAAACGTAATTGTTTTTGGTGCGTCTGTTGTTGCCCAGGCGGCAAAGGAAGCAGCTGAAGCTGCTCGTGATAACTCTGAAAGTTATAGAGATACGGCGCAAGATTGGGCCAGCAAGGTTAATGGCGATGTTGATAGCAGCGGTGAGTATTCATCAAAGGCTTATGCGGTAGGTGGTACTGGCGTTGATGCTGGCACTGGTTCTGCGAAAGACTGGGCTACAAAAACAAACGGTACTGTTGGTAACACTGGCGAATATTCTGCCAAATACTACGCGACAGACGCGAATGTTGGCACGGTCGCGACTAACATTACTGACGTAAACACTGTTGCTGGTGAGATTAGTCCAACAAATAATATTTCGACAGTAGCTTCCCGCGATGCAGATATTGGTACAGTTGCAACGCGTGATGCTGACATAGGAACGGTTGCGGCTAGGGATGCCGATGTAGGAACAGTAGCCTCACGGGATGCGGACATAGGCACGGTAGCTGCTAGAGATGCAGATATTGGCACGGTAGCGGCGCGAGATGCGGATGTTGGCACAGTTGCTACAGATAGCGCTGATATTCAAACATTGGCCGCTATTTCGACTGATATTACGTCACTGGCAAACTCCCTGGGCGCAATTACGACCTATACCGTGACTGTTGCACAGAGTAATGGCGTAAATGTTTATTACCTGGACGGCGCTGCAAATCCTACTTTGACGTTTGACCGTGGCAACACATACATTTTTGACCTGTCAGACAATTCTAATTCGGGGCATCCGTTGGAATTTAAGGATGCTTCTGGGAATAGTTACACTACTGGTGTTACGACTACAGGAGCTGCTGGCCAATCTGGAGGGCAAGTACAAATAGACGTTGATAACTCTGCGCCAGCATCTTTGAGATACTACTGTACTGTTCACGGTAACGCGATGGGCAACACAATTACAGTTGTAAACTCTAACCTGGCTCTCGTTGCTTCGAACATCACAAACGTCAACAATGTTGGAAGCGACATTACCAACGTCAATCTTGTGGCGGGTTCAATTACTAATGTGGACACCGTTGCGACAAACCTGACTGACGTAAATGCTTTTGCCGAGACTTATTTTATTGGGGCCACGCAGCCAGCTAGTCCGACAAACGGTGATTTGTGGTTTGACACAAGCAGCGACACCATGAAGGTGTACGGGTCTTCGGGATTTCAGAACGCTGGTTCGTCTGTTAATGGCACATCAAACCGTTATCAATATTTGGTTGGAACAACGAGCGGCAGCTATACGGGCAGCACAACAGTATTTCCAGCGACATACGATTCCGGCTTTGTTGACGTATATAGAAACGGAATTAAGTTAATCGTTGGCGCATCTAACGATTTTGTTGCGACTAACGGAACCAGTATCACGCTTAATAGCGCTGCTACGACAGGCGATACTATCGACATTGTTGCTTATGGCACGTTTACGCTGAACGCTACAACGCTCGATGACCTGGCTGGCGTTACTGTTGCTTCGCCTTCGAGCGGTCAATTCCTCAAGTATGACGGCAATAACTGGGTTGGTGACAATGTTCCGGCGGGAGTTGGTGGTGCTAATGGCGTTGACTTTGACGATAACGTAAAAGCGCAGTTTGGTGCTGGTAATGACTTGCAGATTTTCCACAATGGTTCTAACAGTATCATAAAAGATGGCGGCACAGGGGATTTGCAAATCCGCGCACAGAATTTGCACATCAAAACCCCTGATGGCGTTGAGGATATGGCACGTTTTCTTAAAAACGGTGCAGTTAATCTTTACCACGACAATACCAAAAAGTTTGAAACCACATCCACAGGCATCTCTATAACAGGGGATGTTTCTGCAACAGGTAACTTTGTTGGCTCTGGTGGCCTTAAATCACAACAAGTGTTTACATCAAGCGGCACTTGGACAAAGCCAGCAGGAATAAACACAATTAAAGTATTTGTAACTGGTGGCGGCGGCGGTGGCGGTGGTCACGGCGCAGCTAATGATATGGGTGCTGGCGGTGGCGCTGGCGGCACAGCAATAGAAATTATTGATGTGTCATCTGTATCGTCAGTCACAGTTACTATAGGTTCAGGTGGGGCTGGTGCGTCAGGCGGTTATGCTGGAAGCGCTGGTGGCACATCTTCATTTGGGTCTTATTGTTCTGCTACAGGCGGAGGTGGTGGTGACCACGGTAATGATGGTAATGGTACAGGCGGTACTGGCGGCACAGGCTCTGGCGGTGATATTAATATAATTGGTGGCTCTGGCGGTAATGGTTGGGACAACTTTGATGTAAATGCACAATATGCAAGAGGCTTTGGCTTTGGAGGAGCTTCTTATTGGGGCGGCGGTGGTCATGGTTCGTCATATAGTAACTTTCCATCAGAAAGCGGTAGAGCATACGGTTCTGGAGGAGGTGCGCCACACTCAACACAAGGCGGTACTGCTGGTGCAGGAAAAATTGGAATTATTGTTGTTGAGGAGTACGCATAATGAAAGCACTTATACTTGACAATAAAGTTGTACAAATTGAAGAAACTGAATTTGATGTTCACTCATCACTTAGTTGGGTGGATTGTGATTCATCTGTAGATGTTGGTTTTGAATATAATGGAACAACTTTTTCTAACCCGAAACCTGTTTGGTCAGAGGAAGAAAATTTAGAACGTCTTAGAGCAAGGCGTAATTTTCTTTTAGCTGAAACCGATTGGTGGGCTTCTAGCGACTTAACAATGACCGCAGAGCAAACAGAATATCGCCAAGCACTGCGAGACATAACGGACACATACAGTTCTCTTGATACTGTGGTGTGGCCTACAAAACCATAAGGGGCTTATAAATGACACGAGCAAATGACATAGCAAGCCTGGTTGATAGCAACGGAGACATTGTTGCTGGGGCGCTTGATAATGTTCCGGCGTCTAATGATGCTTCTGCACTAACTACTGGGACACTTGATGCGGACAGGCTTCCGTCTACGGGCGTTGACGCTTCTTCTTTGAGCGCAGGGACACTAGCCGCCGCTAGGCTTCCTAGTAGCGGCGTGGATGCGGCTTCTTTAACTACAGGCACACTTAATGCCTCCCGTATTGCTAACGCATCACTGCCAAGCGCAAAGTTATCAACAAGCCCTATAAAC